>Ga0209121_10001199_pt1 | contig 27192 bp, 16 predicted proteins | sample Cruoilmetagenom3_FD_187292 | JGI IMG/M metagenome (GOLD analysis project Ga0209121, IMG submission 187292) | Oil polluted marine microbial communities from Coal Oil Point, Santa Barbara, California, USA - Sample 3 (SPAdes) (version 2) | ecosystem: Environmental > Aquatic > Marine > Oil seeps ...
CTCCCCGAAGCGGGGAGGGGTCGGGGGAGGGGTCGCACTGGCGCTTATGGCGCTCCCGTTGCTGATCCAGGCCGCGCTGATCCTGCCCCGCCATCCCTATTACGGAACGGTCTTCAACTGGCTGGCCGGAGGGCCTCCGGCTGCCGCTCGCGCCATCCTCACCGGCGAGGAGGGGGAGGGACTGGCGGAACTGGCCGCCTGCCTCAACGCCCGGCCCGATGCGGACCAACTGACGGTGGCCACGCAACTCCAGCACGTCTTCAACCAGACCTTCCGGGGCATCACGGTGGACATTGACCAGCCGGCTGATTATCTGGCCTTCCACCGCAACTACACTGTGCGGGATTACAAGGTCCGGCAGTGGGGGGACCTGTGGGAACGATACTCCGCCCGCACACCGGAACGGGAGGTCGGTTTCGATGGCGTGCCCTACGCCTGGCTCTACCCGGCCCTCCTTCCTGACACTCAGCCCGAACATCCGTCACCGGTCAGCCTGGGCGACCATTACCATTTCCTGGGCTACGACTTGCGCTCAGCCGGGGCTGCCCCCGGCGACCGCATCTCCCTGGTTTTCTACTGGCAGGCAACAGAGCTGGTCACCGAGGATATGAGCGTCTTCGTCCACCTGCTGGACTCTGCTGGGGGACTGGCCTGGCAGGAGGACGGGGCAGCTGCCCACGGCACACGCCCCACATGGAGTTGGGCACATGGCGAGGTGGTCGCCGACCCACATACCATGGCGCTGCCGGAGCACCTGCCGGAGGGCGACTATCTGCTGACGGTGGGCCTCTACGACTGGCGGACCGGAGAGCGACTGCCGGTGGTGGGGGCGGACGGGGCCCGCTTGCCACAGGATCGGTTGAATGTTGCCACCATCGCCGTCCGCTGCCCGCGCACTCACCCGGCGGCGTGGGTGGCGCGGGGACTGGTGTCGCTGGTGCTTTTCTCGGCGCTGGTAATCGCGCTCAAGCCCCGTCGGGGAATCTTGCCCTGAACCGTACCTTGCGTTACAATGTAGGTGATCGTTCACCCCAAGTCCCCGATGGTGATGCGTCAGGCAGCTCAAAAGAAGGAAGAGCGATGAATACTTGCGTATTCTGTGACATCCTGGCAGGAAGACTTCCAGCAAGCATCATTTTCAGAGACGACCTGTGTTGTGCCTTTATGGATATTCAGCCTATCAATCCAGGCCACGTGCTGATCGTTCCCACCTATCATGCTGCGTATCTTGCGGAACTTGACGCGGAGTCAGGCGCTCGTATGTTCAGGATAACCCAACATATCGCGGAGGCTCTGAGAAACAGCGGGCTCAGATGTGAAGGCATCAACCTCTTTCTGGCAGATGGTGAGGGTGCAGGCCAAGATGTGTTCCACGTCCACCTGCATGTGTTTCCACGCTACGCAGGCGATGGATTCGGTTTAAGGTTTGGGCCAGACTACGGCAATCGGCCTGGCAGAGCAGAACTGGATAGGATAGCAGATAAGATTCGCGGCGCATTATGAGTGGGGTGCACGTTTCCGATCACATTCGGTCCCAAGTCGAGACGCTTCCCTGCAAGCCGGGCGTCTATCTGATGCGTGACGCGGGCGGCACGGTTATCTATGTCGGCAAGGCAATTGACCTGCGTGCCCGCGTGCGTTCCTACTTCCGCGCCTCGGCCTGGGAGAACCCCAAGGTGCGCGCGATTGTGTCCGATGTCGCCGACCTTGAGTTCATCGTCACCGACTCGGAACTGGAGGCACTGATCCTCGAAGCGAACCTGATCAAGCAACATCGCCCCCGCTACAACGTACGCCTCAAGGACGACAAACGCTACCCCTACATCAAGATCACCTGGGCCGACCCGTTCCCCAAAGTGCTCATCACCCGCCGCATGGAGCAGGATGGCAGCCGTTACTTTGGCCCATTCACCTCCGCCTCGGCCGTCCACCAGACGCTCGACCTGCTGCGCAAGTCGTTCCCGTACCTGACCTGCAATCGGAAGATCACCGGCCACGATGAGCGTCCCTGCCTGTATTACGACATCAAACTCTGCCTGGGTCCCTGCACTGGCGCAGTGACGCAAGGTGCATACCGCGCGATGATTCAGGGCCTGATCCGCTTTCTCGAGGGTCGCAGTGAGGATGTGATCGCTGACCTGGAGACGCGGATGAAGGCTGCTGCCGACGAATGGGACTTCGAGCAGGCAGCCTCCTTGCGAGATCAACTACACTCTGTGCGGTGCGTCGTCGAGCGACAGAAGATCGTCTCGTCGGCAGGGGCCGACCAGGACGTGATTGCCTTCGCCAGTGAGGAGAACGACGCTTGCGTGCAGGTCTTCTTTATCCGCGGTGGCAAACTGCTGGGGCGGGAGTACTTCGTGCTGGAGGGAGCGCAGGACGAGGACGAGCGGGAGGTGATGGCCGCCTTTCTCAAACAGTTCTACGAGGAGGCGGCCTACGTCCCACCAGAGGTGTTGCTGCCGGAGCAGATCGAGGAGGCGCTGGTCATCGAGCAATGGCTGAAGGGGAAGCGGGGGGCCAAGGTGACGTTGCGTGTGCCCCGTCGGGGTCACAAGCGGGAGTTGGTAGCGCTGGCGGCCGAGAACGCTGCCGAGACGCTGGGCGCCCTGCGTGCCCAGTGGCAGGCCGACGCCCACAAGCACGAGCAGGCCCTGGCCGAGCTCCAGGAGGCGCTGGACCTCCCCAGGCCTCCGGCGCGCATCGAATGCTACGACATCTCCACGACGCAGGGGACGGAGATCGTTGGGAGTATGGTCGTCTTCGTCCACGGGGTGCCGCGCAAGTCCGCATACCGCCGTTTCGTCGTGCGCAGTGTGCAGGGCCAGGACGACTACGCTAGCATGCGCGAGATTCTGCAGCGCCGCTTTCGCCGCTGGCAGATGGCCACGTCGGCCTATTCCTCTGGGGGGAAGATTGAGGGGGGTATCAAAGGCTGGGCCAAGTTACCCGACCTGCTCATCGTGGATGGCGGGAGGGGACAGTTGGGCGTGGCGGTCGAGGTACTGAAGGAGTTCGATCTGCTCGCCAGCGTGCCAGTGGCGGCATTGGCCAAGCAACGTGAGGAGATTTTCCTGCCAGGGCGGACCAGGCCCGTCCTGCTGCCTCGCCGTTCCCAGGGGCTTTTCCTCGTGCAGCGCGTGCGAGATGAGGCGCACCGCTTCGCCATCACGCACCATCGCGCGCGCCGGCGCAAGGCGGGGGTCGCGTCGCAACTGGATAGCATCCCCGGCGTGGGGCCGGCGCGGCGCAAGGCGCTCCTCAAGGCTTTCGGCTCCCTCGATGCTATCCGCGCGGCCAGCGTCGAGCAACTGGCCGCCGTGCCTGGTATCCCCCGCACCGTCGCCCAGGCTGTCAAGGAGCACCTGTAGACGTTGGTAGATTGATAAACTGGTGATCAGTTTCCCGATTTACCATGCTCATTGAAATCCGTTGTCAAAACTGGAAAGCTGTGGTATAGTTCTGCCAGCGGTCGGTGGATTAGGAAGTTGGTAGATGGGTAGTTGGTCTCTATACAATCCGTGTTGATCCGTGTCCCATTCATCTGCCTGTGTCGTCAAAGAAGGAGTTCTTAAACTACCCCGATATACCGAAAGGTGGGTTGGCTTGACTGTCCCGACTCTGAGCCAGTTGCGCTGGGTCGTCTACGCACTGCTGGTCGCTTCCGTTATCCCGGCTGGAGTGGCCATCTCTCAATTCATCAAAGCGCGCCACGCCCCGTACTACGTCATGCGCCGGGAGGCCCTCGGGCGAGCCACGCGCTGGGCACTGACGATGCTGGTATTGCAGGCGTTGGCCATCGCGCTGCTGATCGTGCCTCTGCGTCTGACGACCATCGTGCACCGGCCTGAGGAGCCGGCGCTGGATACTCCCACCCCTACATTTACAGCTACCGTGACTTTCACCCCAAGGCCCACCCGCACGCCGACCGTCACGCCCACACGCCGGCCTACGGCGACCCCGCCCCTGATTCCCACGTCCACGCCGGCCGTGCCCCCGCCTGACGTGGCACTGACGCCGCTCCCCTCAGCCGTGTCGGCCAGAGAGGATGCACTCATCACCTTCATCACGCTGGCCGCCGACCTGGACGCCAACGGTCAGCCCATAGACATGGGCACCGAGTTCCCACCAGGCGACCACCGTGTCTATCTGTTCGTCTCCTACGAGGATATGGCCGATGGCGTCGCCTGGACTCTTGCCATCTACCGCGAGGGGGAATTCCTGGACGAGACCACGCAACTATGGGAATGGGGGGAGCAAGGCCAGACGTATTTCTACTACAAGCCGCCTGAAGGGTATGAGCCGGGCGCTTACGAAATGCACGTTTTCATTGAGGCCCGGCTGCAGGGCATTGCCCAGTTCGTCATCATGGAGGAAGTAAGTGAGTAGATGAGTAAATGAGTAGATGAGGAATGAGTAGATGGGTCTCCTCATTTACCCTTTCCTCATTTACCCATTTACTCTCCTACAACGTCAACACCAGCGCCAGCGCCGAGACTGCCGGGACGGTGAGGTTGTCAATGCCCCAGGGTGAGAGCGCCTCGATTACCGTCGCGCCAAGTGCGGTCACGGCTGCCGCGCTCACTGCGGTGGCTGGGTCCAGGGGCGCCGGGGCCAGCAGCAGAAGCGACACGAGCGTCGCCACCCAACTGGTGAAGAACATCACCGCCGACCCTTCCAGCGAGCGCGTGCTTCCGGCGACGGTGTAGCGCCGCTGCCCGATGCGCTGGCCCACCACGGCGGCGAGCGCGTCCCCCCAGGTCATCGGCATCAGGCTCGCCACCAGCAGGTGCGGTTGGTCCCACAGCAGCCATAAGAGCACCACAAACGAGATGGGGAAGTAGATGGTGCCCAACTGTCCCTTTTCCCCGGTCTCCATCGCCTTGAACGTCCCCTGCCAGTAGGAGAGGGCATTGATGGCGATGAAGGCTGCCGGGGGAATCAGCGCGAAGGTGCGGTGCTCGAACAGCAGCACCGTCCCGTAGGCCCACATGCCGACCGCGATGTGGATGAACTTGCGCGTGAACTCGACCGAGTAGCCGCGCCACTTGCGCAGCCCCTCGGCGATGCCGATCATGGCGAAGATGTAGGCGAAAGAAGCGAGCAGGGCGATGATGTCTCGTGACATGTTAGATTACCTCCGAGATAGAGAATGCTTGGCGATGAGGGCGCTCGTTAGCTCTGGGCAAGCACGAAACGACAGGAGTTGCGAGCTTTGCGCTCAACCAGGGGATATGACCACCCGAAACCCGAGATCATCTCCACAGTTGTCCGGAACCACCCCGAAGCGGATTGCGGATCGAACGCATCCAATTACAAAGGAAAACGATCCTCCACGCATTACCCGAAGACCATCGGCATCCCAATCTTTCCGACCTTTCCCAAGATCGTAGGGATACTTCCTGTACAGGCTCCGTGTCCATTCCCACACGTTTCCACTAAGATCTTCCACCTTATATGGACTGGCGCCACTCGGGAAACATCCTACCGCGCTTGTCGTACGAAGTCCTGTATCTGCGCAGTTTGCGCGCGCCGGGTCGGGCATATCTCCCCACGGATAGGGCGGTGGTGGCTCGTTTTTGGGATCATCCAAGAACTCCAAGCCGCCTCGCGCGGTTTTCTCCCACTCTGCCTCCGAAGGCAGTATCACTACCCAACCCTCTTCACGTAACAGGTGCGCTAGCGGTTCCGGTGTCCCCTCCCACCGACGCAAACGTTCTGTAAGCCAACGGCAGTACGCCATCGCATCGTGCCAAGTGACCCATACCGCTGGGTGGTTGTCCAGGCCCCGAAGGCTGTTCTCATCCGTTGGTTTGTACCTACTGGCCTCCACGAAGGCCCTGAACTGGGCCACCGTCACCGGGTAGCGGGCAACATAACGAAGACCGAGCCGACCTCTCTTGTGAGGTTTTTCTCGCTCGTACCAATATCGCTCCCAGCCAAACCGGTTCAACAAGATGCAGACATCTCTCTGGCTTTTCCGCGTCCCTATCTCGAAGTCTCCCGCTGGGATCTCGACAAAGCCTAGCAGCAGTTCTGGCTTTCCTTGATAGACCTTAGGCAAGTAGGAGGCGTCAGGGTCAAAACGTGGATCGCCTATCAGCGCCAGAGCGTTCCCTGCGCTCATCCGCTCTTTCGCGGCGCGGTCGGGGTCGCGCATCAATCGTAGCAACTGATCTCGCAGATTCTGGTGTAGTGGCCCTTTCTGCTCCGGCTCTTCCCCTTTCAGCCGCTCTATCGCATCCCGTATTCGCGCCCGGTCGCCACTTAGCATCTCCGCTAGCAATTCGGCTGGAGCCTCCATAATTGACTCCGAAGCCCCCACTGCCCTAGCCAACCATGTATAAACAGTGATCTGTTCCCGGCTCAACCCCTCAAAACGAGTTCGCTTACATACTTCCCCCCCTTCTTCCGGGAGGGGGAAGGCTAGCATCCTTTCCAGTAAGGCGTAGCGGCACTGGTCAGTCAAGTATGGGCTAATCAAGTCACTCACCACTACCTCGCTCTCCACTCTCACCAGAGGTGGGGCAAGCGGGCGCCGGTCCCCTAGAGACTTTTCCTCGGTTATGACTCGGCGAGTGTACTCCGCCTCCAGTATCTGCACAAGCGTGGGGTACTGCCGCCAATCTTGATAGAGCTCGGGCCACTGAGTCTGGATGAGGACCGTCTTGGCCAACAGCGGCCAGGCAATACTATTGGGACGTAATCCACCCTCTGACTCTGGCCGCTTCTCTCGCTCCAGAACAATCCCCTTCAGCAGGCGGAAGACGCTCAGCGCCTGCCTCACCTGTCGAGGGTCAGGGTAGAGGCCACGGGCGAAGACTGTCCGCGTCATCTTGCCCAGGCGATCATCGGCATGCTTTCCCTTCTCCACGGTCAGGATGTATTTGTCCAGATCCTCTACCGCCAGGGGAGGCAGTTGGAGAGAAATCTGCACAGCCTTCTGCAAGTAGGGGTCCCCCTGCATGGCTGATTCCGTCTGCTCGGCTCCCTTCTCCTGGAAGGAGGCTCCATAGCGGGCCTCGACTCCTTGCTGGATCACTTCTCGGTCCATCCCCAGCACAAAGACCGTACCCGATACTCCCAGAAACAATCTAATCGCCTCCAGCATCTCCACCGCCTTCCCCGGCAGGCACAGGTCTAGACCATCTACGAAGATGATCAGTCGGCCATTCTCCTTCAGGCGCAACCGCAAGATTTCTTGGAACGCGGTCTTAAATTGCTCCATCTTGGTTGGCTGCTCCAGCGCACAAAGGCTCAAGGCCAGGCGGTCCAGGTGGTCTACTTGTTCCTTCCGTCGCTCGTCTAGGTCCTCGATGGGGACACGCATCCGCCTCTCTCTGGCGTCCTCGCTCTTTTCACGAGGGTAGAGAGAGTCGAGAACCCGGAGGGTGAAGGTCCGCCAAAGGTACTCGTGACACTCATACTTCCAGGCAGTAAACCAGACGGTGAGGACGGAGTGGCGACTCTCGTCGTCTATCTCATCATTCTTGTCTACCTCTTCCTTGAGCATCCGCAGTAGGATTGTCTTACCGCTCTCCCAGGGACCGAAAACCCCCACTGTCAGCGGGGTCTCAGTCTTCATCAGGATACGCAGCAGGGCCGGGCAGAAGTCGGAGAAGCACAAGTTGTCCCGCGGGTCCCAACAGTCCGGCCGGTAGCCAGCGTGCCTTGAGGCATCTCCCATGCTTTCACTTCCTATTCACACAGGACGTAGTTTTATCCAGCTTGTCGCCCCCATGCATCATTGTTGCATCTCTTCCCTTACGGCACCCAGAACCTCAGAGGCAAGATTTCCAGAGATCAAAGACGGACGAGAGCCGCTACCAGGCGGAAGCCCCGGCGCCAGTTGACACTACCAGGGACGTCCCCACTCCGGGCAGCGCAGCGGACACGCCCACGACTGCTGCTGAAGGAGCCGCCACGCACAACCCAACTCCCCACTGCTTCCAGGTCTTCCCGGCCGTCTCCCGGAGCATAGGGATATGCCTTGAGTAGGCTTCGCGTCCACTCCCACACATTCCCGTTCAGGTCCTCAACGCCATACATACTCACACCTTTCGGAAAGCACCCCACCGTGCTTGTAGTCCCGATGGCCGTATCGCTGTAGTTAGTTCGCTCCGGGTCCGGCTCATTTCCCCACGGAACAATACGCCCGTCCGTTCCCCGCGCTGCCTTCTCCCACTCCGCCTCTGAGGGAAGCGTGATCAGCCACCCCTGTTCCCGCAACAGCATCGCTAGCGGTTCCGGTGTCCTCTCCCATCCCCGTAACATCTCCGTCAGCCACTCGCAGTACTTCAGCGCCTCGTACCAACTCACCCGCACCACCGGGTGATTATCCAAGCCCCGGAGGCTGCTTTCATCCTCAGGTTGATGCCCGCTTGCCTCCACGAAGGCCCGGAACTGGGCTACCGTCACCGGGTAGCGGGCGATGTAGTAGGCTGGCAAGATGACCTCGTGCTGGGGGACTTCCCGCTCGTACCATTCCTGCTCTCCACCGAACCGCTCTAACAGCCTTGGGATTTCCTCCTCCCGCGTTCCCATTAGGAACGGCCCCTCCGGCACCTCCACGAAGCCTAAAAGCGGCTCGTCGGGGAGGTGCCAGGTGTCGGGCAGGAACCGGGGGTCGTCCAACAAGGCCAAGGTGTCCCCCGCGCTCACCCGTTGCCACGCAGGGCGGGCGGGTTCACGCACCACCTCCAAAAGCCGCTTCCGTAAGGCCCGATGCAGGGGCCCCTCCCGCTCCGGTTCCTGCTCTGTCAGTCGTGCAGCCGCCTCCTGTACCTGCGCCCGGTCGCCGCTGAGCATCTCTGCCAAGAGATCAGATGGAGTCTTCAGGAATGGCTCTGGTGCCTCCACAGCGCCAGCTAGCCGCACGTAGACGGCCATCTCCTCCCGGCTCAATCCCTCAAAGTGGGCCCGCTCTCGCCCCTGCCCGGCCTTCTTCGGCTCTGGGAAGGCCAGCGTCCGCTCCAGAAGAGCATACTTACGGCGGTCGCGCAGGTACGGCGTCAGCAGACCACCCTCCGGGGCTTCCTCTCCCTCACCACCCTTACCCCGCGGCAGCACAAGTCGACCCCACAGGGCATCCTCCTCCGTGGCGGGCTCACGTGCGTATGCTTCCTCAAGTGTTCGCACCAGCGTGGGGTAATGCCGCCATTTTTCGTAGAGTTTGGGCCACTGGGTCTGGAGGAGCACCGTCTTGGCCAAAAGCGGCCAGGCGACGCTGCCCTCCGGCAGCCCGCCCCGCTCCTCCCGCTCCAGCGCGATATCCCGCAGCAGGCGGAAGATGTTCAGCCCCCGCTTCACCTGGCGGGGATTGGGGAAGAGCCCGTTGGCGAAGACCGCCCGCGTCATCTCGCTCAGGCGAGCATCGGCGGGCACGTCCCTCTCCAACGCCAGGATGTATCCCTCCACGTCCTCCACCGCCAGTGGCGGCAGGTGGAAGGGAATCTGCACGATCTTCTGCAGGTAGACGTCCCCCCGGACGGGCAATTCCGCCCGCTCCTCCCCCTCCCGGCGGAAGAGGACCCCATAGCGGGCTTCGATTCCTCGCTCGATCACCTCCCGGTCCATCCCCAGCACGAAGACCGTGCCCGGCACCTCAAGGAAGAGTTTGATCGCCTCCAAAACCTCCACCGCCTTCTCCGGCAGGCAGCGGTCGAGGTCGTCTACGAAGACGACCAGCCGCCCGTCGTCCCCTAGGATCAGCGCCAGAGCCTCCTGGAACGTCACCTCAAACTGCTCCATCGAGGCTAGTTGCTCCCGGTGGTAGGCGTGGACCTTGCGGCAGAGCACGTCCGCCCCTTCCTCACCCTTCAGCACCTTCGCCAGCGCATCCTTGAAGAACGCGGCACCAGGGATGAAGGCGGTGGCGATCTCGACGGTGGCCTTGCTCCCTGTCCTCGCCGCCTGCCACCAGTTCACCGTCCACCGGCCCAGCTCCTCCCAGTCCACTGGCCGGTAGACGCTTTCCTCCAGCCGTTGGAGCATCTCCACCCGCTCTTTTTGCTCCCCTTGGGGATCTTGCAGGCGAGGGCGCTCCTCCCAGGGGTCTTCGCCAGGCTCGCGTGGGTAGAGGCCGTCCAGCACGCGCAGGATGAAGGCCCGCCAGAGAGCCTCATGGCGGTCGTACTTCCAGGCGGTGAACCAGATGGGACGAACGGAGTGCAACCCTTTGCCCTCCACGTCCTTCTTCAGCATCCGCAAGAGGCTGGTCTTTCCACTGCCCCAGGGGCCGAAGACCCCTATCGTCAGCGGGGTCCGGGCCTTCATCAGGATGTTCAGCAACGCCGGACGGAAGTCGGAGAAGCGCAGATCGTCCCGCAACGTCCAGTAATCCGTTAGGTAAGCAGTGTGCTTCGTAGCATCTCTCATCGTCTCCCCTCCTGAACTCAGTCCTATAGCCCGTATCTCGATTCTTCAGACAAGCTCCTGGAGAAGATGGTTGTTGACACTGTCAATCCTGGCCCAGTGCCGGCTTCAGCAGCGCGGCGATGTATCCAACCTGGAAATCCTCGCCGATGTCCTTGCCGCCGATCACTGCGGCGTCGAGGCGGATAAGGTTGATGTTGTCTTCACTGTCGCGCTCGAAATTGCCAAACTCCGGCCCACCGAGCGTCTCCAGCACGCCGGGGCCCTCTTTATCGGCGTTCTTCCCCCGACCCACCAGCGCATAGTCCCCCTCGCTGGCGCCCAAAGGCTTACGCGCTTCATCGGGAATCTCCAGGGCATAATACTCGACACTTGGCGCCAGGGAGATGCGTCGGGTTCCCTTCAGAGGTTGCACACGGAACGACTCTCCGTTGACTGTCAACCGGCGTCCTACTATGTATCTATCAATCTCCAGTTCCGCTATAGCGAACCCGGGCTCTTCACCCTCTGATAAGACGATGGGCACCCAGATACCAGTGGCGAGGCTCGTATCCGTGCGGGTCCGGACAGCGGTCAGGTATTCGCTCAGCGTCTCCATCCAACGTCGAACGCGGGTACAGGTCTCTACCTGCGCCAGGGCATTGACGGTAGTCCAGTCATCTTTGACTCTCTCAAACAGTTCACCCGACTCCTGATACCACTTCAGCGCGTTCATTTCGCTGCCGAGCAACTGATGCGCCAAGCCAAGAGCGTAGGCAGCCACCGCCTCATTGTGACGTTGATAGTGGGACGGTTGACGCTGGAAGAAGCGGTAGGCTTTTTGGCAGTCGGCCAACGCCGGTCCTAGTTTGCCCATATCCCGGTGCACGTCCGCCAGGTGGATTAGAGCCACCGCCTGGCTGACGTTGGCGCCTGGTTTCTGGCTGGCCTGCATAGCATCCAGCACACAGCGCTCGGCCTCCGGCAATCTGCCCTCCCTGCGCAGCGAGCGGGAGCCTCGCAATAGTTCGTCAATGGATTGCAGTAGTTCCTCGCAGCAAAGCAATTCGGATGGAGTTAGTTGTGGTGGCAAGTTGATCATACGCCCTCCGGTGGCTGACCGATCTTTCTCTGCTTGTCGGGCGTCCCGGCTTCGGCCCCGAGCAGTGTCTGCAGCCGCCTCAACGTCCGCATCGCTTCGGGCGGCATGAACTCGCGGGTAAGGGTATTGTAGGACATCCAGCGCAAAGCCTCCACGAAGCGCAAGGCCAGGATATAGGGCTCGATCGCCCCCTGGCTCACGATCGTGGATTGCAAAGCCTCGGTGAGAGTCACCACCATCTCGGCCTGAGCCTGTATCCGGGCCGTGTCCATCCGCAGAAGTTCCGCCTCCCCCTCCGCTCTGCTCGCCAGCGCTCGTGCTTCCCAGTCCGCGTGCCAGGCCTCGACCCACTGCTTGGAGACGATGTCGGAGAGTTTCTGGGCAGTTTCCTTGTCCCTGGCCTTCACCTCAATCGCGCCTATTTCTACGTTGAGAATCTTGGCTCCTACGTTCCTCGCTCCCTCTTGCAGTCCCTCTTCTAGCCGCTGGCGAATCTCCTCTCGTGGATGCTGCTGACCAGGTTGCGGCGGGGCGATCAGCCAATCCAGCCGGTACTCCGCCAGAATGTTGCGCAGGAGGCCCTCTGTGAAACTGATCACCACCCGCCCGGCCCACGTTCTATGGTGTTCTTTACGCTCCGGCTCGCGGATCCACTTGCTGGTCGCCGCTCGGAGGACAGCTTTCTCTGTATAGGGATACGGCGTTTCGCCAGTTGATGTATCGGTCCGCTCTCGTCCCTCTGCATCCTTGAATCGGTCGTCAATCTTGAACGAGATGTCCGCCTCACAACTGATCGGGATGCCCTCTTTTGTCAGGGCAAACACTTCGTATACCCAGCGCTGAGGGCGCAGATCAATAGTCTCCCAAACCTTCTCAAAGCGCTCTAACTGCGGGATGCCAGCACCGAGAACCCGCTTGAGGCGTCCGTACTGCTCGGTGACGACCGCGGTGTCGTTGTGGATGACCAGCGAGGCGGGGCCGCCTATACGCCTGGCAGGGGTGTCCTTCCCGGTGGCAATCTCTCCTTCCTTAATCAGGAGGTAGGGACCGAACCCGAGTTTGCCGAATACGATACGGTTTAGCGAGTCGTGTGCCTCCTTGAGATCCTTGATAGCGTACAGTGTGTGGAATAGGTGCGAAGCCAGCAAGGGAATCGCTACCAGAGCGCCTACGACCGGAAGCGCTATGCGCACGGACGCAAGCGCCAGGGAAAGCGTGGCCCAGATGGGGGCTAAGCCAGCCTGATTGGCCTCAAGTGTGGTTTCAGCGCTGCGCAGCCACACTTCGGCTGCCAGGCCGAGCGCTACCGCCACCAGCAGGATCATGCCCAACGTGAGCAACGTCCGTTTTAGGTTGTCCTTGCACCCTTTGAACGACATGCCGGTATCTCCAAGCCCCGTCTTGTTACTCTGTGAGGGCCGCGCGGATACCCGTCAGCACCTGCAGAGTCTGCCCGGGCAATATCTGTCCCAGCGTAGGCTGCTGTCTCATCAGCTCATCTAGAATTGACACAAGCAGGTTGAGGGCTATCTCGGGGCGGAGTTCCGTTCTTGCTGCGCTCAACTCTTCCAGTTGGCGTCCCATGTTCAGGATCAAGTCCGCTTGTGCCTCTGCTCGTGCGCGTTCTACCATGCGCAGCCATTTGGCCTGCCCTTCAGCCTGCCTGAGCATAATCTTGCGTGCCCAGTCCGCTTGCCAACTGCGCACCCGTTCCACGTACACCTGAGGGTTCGCTGGCTCCAGGTCGCTGATGCCTCCACCGATTAGTTGAATACCCAGCGGTTCCAGTTTTGCTGCAGCCTGCTCATAGAACCTCTCTGCGATAGCCTTGCGCGGGGGCTCGCCACCTGGTTGGTAAGGACCATACAGGTCGTCGAAGTTGTATTCGCTTATGATATTCTGCAGAGTGCGCTCGGCAATCATGCGTGGCAAATCGCCCCACGAGCATTGCTTCTTTTCACTGCCCTCGTGCTCTATCTTCTGGGCGTGAACAGCCCTGAATGCAGCGCCTTTGTTGTAGGGTAAGGGCTCCCCCAGCCTCGGCTGCCTGCCGCGTGCATCAATCTTGAACGGCGTAAAAGCCAGCACCCTGATCTTGATGCCATCCTTGGTTAGCGCCTCTACGGGAAAGGCACGCAACTGGGGCCGGAGGTCGATGGTTCGCATGACTTGGTCGCCAAACCCGGTGAAGATAACACCTGGACCTTGCACCCCTTTGAACTTAATGCCGGCAGAGATCGCCACCGCGTGGTCGCAGTCAGTGAGGATGAACCCGGGGCCTGTCGCAAACCTATTAAATGAACTGCCGGGCACTCGCTTCTCCACCTTATCTTCCTCGTGTAACTCGTCCACCACAACGTAGGCGGGGAAGTTCGCATGCAACATGTAATCCCGCAGGAAGTTGAACACCTTGCCCCGATGGCTCTTATCGGGAAGGGGGAGCAGGAAGCCACTCACGACGAAGAGGCCCAACAGAAGAACTGCGCCGCCTGCAACTAAGGATAATAAAAGCACGATCCCAACACCCTGCATACGGCGAGTCAGGCCTGCCAGCCAGAGGATCGCAATCGCCAGTGTCACGACAACTGCGACGGGCTTGAACTTAAGCCATAAGTAAAGCAGCAAACATACACCAAGGCCCGAAAATATCCAACCGTACAGGGTAGCAAACAGTGTATTGAGTATAGGCAAGAATCCGGTTAGGTTGAGTCTGGGTAGGAGTATGGTTAGAGGGACGTGTAGCGTAAACAGTCCTATCAGGGCAGACACTAGGAGCAGGCTGTAAAAGCCAATCGGTCTCTGCCGGATGCCGCCGATTGTCTCCTTCGAGTATTTAGCGAACCGTTTTTGTAGGCTCTGTGCTTCCATAAAACGACCTATGGGGAAGGAACGATTTGGGCAAGATTAGCACTGCTTTGGAGGCTGGGATCGTTGCTCGGTCCCTACTTCTTCTCCTCCGTCTCTTTCATACGCACCACTTTGGTGATCCGGCTCCAGGGGTCCGCTTCTACCACATAGGTGATGTGGACAGGACGCTCTGTCCGCTCGCCTATTGGGCTTTCCTCCGTCTTGCTGCCCGCTTTTACGATTGCCTTGAGCCCGATTCCGCCGTCATCCGTTCGCTCCATCTCGTCCCATGTCCAACTTCTCGACTCTTGTTCTGTCCTGTCCGGTGTCTGCTCACCGCCGATGACTCTTGGCATAATAGTTCTGTACACGACACGTCCTGCCTCGCGCTGCACGACCTCTACCAGCAGGTCTTCCCGCAGGAAAATTGGCTGCGGCAGTGCATTGTTCATTTTTTGCGCATAGGATAGGGCCGACATAAGCGATGCCGAATAGGTGATAGAGATCATGGAAGCGACGTATATACCCATCAATATGAATGGGAGGACCAGTTTGATCGTCTTGCGCAGGTCATCTGCTTCATCTTCATCGGGTTGTTCTTCCTCGGTAGTTGTGTCACTCGACGCTTCTTCCCGCTCCACCTGATCCAGATACGCCTGATCCATAAAGAACCACCGCGCCAATTTCCCCGGCATACTCGACGTGGTCATACTGTACGCGATCAATACCACCAGAAGTAGAGAGAACACAGGCACCTTGATTACCCTCGACCGGATACCACCCAGTAATGCACGGCGTCCCCGCTTCACTCGTTGCAGCAGACTCTGCTCCCGTATGTTGTGGCGTGCGCCGTACGCTGCACGTGCAGCGACGGGGCACGAACATACGGTGACTGCCACTGCCAGTAACTGGGCGGCAAGGGTGATGCCCTCCCAGAACCTTGCCATCCCCATCAGACCGAATGCCAGAGCAAGAACAGTGATGCAAAAAGGGAGATAGAAGGACGGCGCATAGAACGCCAGTAGACCATCTGGCCCCTCTCGTTCCTCATCCCGCGTCGCCCCCCATCTCTCCCAGGCGCTGTTGTCAGAACCACAGCGCTTGCAGGGTTGCCCTTTCTCGTAGTACCCTTTGCAAACGATGCATTCAGGCATGCTGCGTTACCCCTGCCCATCTGGGCCACCTCGCCTCACTACTGCTAACTGAAAGAATATCACAAATTTATCCCAAGCGCAAGTGCCGTTACTGAGCAAAATAGCAACAGCGGGGAGAGGCATTCGTCTCTCCCCGCTTTACTTTGGAACGGCTATGTTAGATTCGGCCAGGTCAGATGTAGACCGGGCATAGGTGCTTCACAGGCGACCTCTGGATAATTGACATCCAGTCACGATTTTAGGTGTCTCGCCAGCGAGGGCGATTTCCTGGCCAAAACTGGGGAATTTGCCCTACCAGTGTGCCTGTTTACTGCCCCCTATAGCCAGTAGGACAAGTTGGCAACTTGTCTTACGCCCACACCATACACGATTTTCGTGCTTAATGGTGCCCTATGGGGCATGGCGACTGCCCCTATTATGGGCGAAGTGCCCTACAACTCATGCTCAAGAGTCATATATGCCAGGATGCCACATTGTGACTGTCACAGGGGCTGGGCTGGCCTCTTGAAGTCCCGCGATTCGGACAGACCCTTCCTTCCTTACCTCTAGCCAGGCACGAAGCCACGGGGTCAGCAGTGTCATGCTTGCCGGGAGTAGCGTCACGCCCGCAAGATACAGCAGGCACGGGTCGGGCCCGACGATGCTAAAGAGCCAGGCTATCCCACTTGCGGGTAGCAGCAGCCATAGTGCCACCGCCATAGCGGTGTACTTCGGGGTCATAACGCATTTCGAGATTATCCGTTGCATTTCTCAATCTCCTTTGTTCTTGACTCGGGTTCAGGTCAGTGCTGCAACTGTGGTGTAACGCGGCCAGAGGTGCGCCGACTTGTTACAATGTTATATTAGCAGCGATCCGTTTCAGACACCGTGTCATGGAGCGTGTCAAAAAATCGGATTGAGAATAGCAAATTGCAAACACTCGCTTTCATTGATCAGGCCACATCGCTGTGCTATATCCAAACAACCCCGCCGTCCCGCCGGTGTGCCAGAAGAGCACCCGCTCGCCGGGACTGAAGACGCCACGGCGGATCAGGTCCAAGAGACCTCCGCAGGCCCGGCCGGTGTAGACGGGGCCGAGCAGGATGCCCTCGCTGCGGGCCATGGTGCGGATCGCCTCCCGCTCCAACTCCCCCACCACGCCGTACCCGCCGCCCAGGTAGTCGTCGTTTACGGCGAAGTCCTCTGGCGCGAAAGTGAGATCCAACTCCAGATGGTCCGCCGTGGCCGTCGCCAGGCCGGCTAGCCGGTGTGTCAATGCCTCGGCCCGCGGGCCCACGCTGATGCCCAGGATATGCCCCTCGTACCCCAGCGCCCGCGCTCCCACCATCAGCCCCGCCTGCGTACCGCCGCTGGAGGAGGCCAGTGCGATGTGATCGAAGCGCATGTCCCGCTCCGCGCACTGCGCCAGCAACTCCTCCATCGCCGCCACGTAGCCGCTGGCTCCGACGGGGTTGCTCCCGCCGTAGGGGACGATGTAGGGACAACGGCCCGCCGCTCGCAACTCCTCGGCCACCTGGGCCATCGCCTCGGGCAACGGCAGATCACCCGCCCAGCGCACTTCCGCGCCCAGCAGCCGGTCCAGCAGCAGGTTGCCCTGCACTTGCGGTGGCTCTTCCCCCCGCAGCACCAGCACGCGCCCCAGGCCGAACTTGGCAGCGGCGGCCGCCGTCTGGCGGGCGTGGTTGGACTGGGCCGCACCGGCGGTGATGAGCGTGTCGGCCCCTTGCGCCAGCGCCTCGGCCACCAGGTATTCTAATTTGCGGGCCTTGTTCCCTCCCGTCGCCAACCCGGTCTGGTCATCCCGCTTGACCCACAACTCTGGTCCGCCCAGTTGTGCCGTAAGGCGGGGCAGCGGCTCCAGGGGGGTGGGCAGGTGGGCGATGGATACCCGTGATAGTTTGTCTGTCAGCATATTAGTACCTCCATGTGATTGTCGTAGCCTCCCAAATCTGTTATAATAGTAATCGTCATGAAAGTCAACCGCTATCTCACAATACTCGTGCTTATGCTCACCCTGCTGGCGATTCGCAGCAGCGCAGTCGCCGGGCAGATGCTACCCCTGCGCTCACCTTTTTCCTTTCCGGCGGATGTCATCCCTGCGTGGGCACTCCCCACTCCTCCCTCCTCCTCACTGGGGAGAATTGAGGCGGGGAGCGGTCCCATCGAGCCGGAATTGCTGCGGGCGTTACTGGTGGCCAAGCCCGACGAGTGTTTCCACGTCATCGTGCACCTGCGTGAGCAGGCCGATCCTGAGGCGGTGGCAGTCGGAGCGCTGAGCGCGACTGAGGCCCGCTCCCGCGTCGTCCGGGCGTTGTGCGCGACCGCTGCCCGCTCTCAGGCCCCTCTGCGAGCCTACCTGGCCGGCGCTCGCGCCGCAGGCGCAGTCCACTCCTACACCCCATTCTGGGTCATCAACGGTGTCGCCGTCCACGCCGACCGCGACACCGTCTTCGCCCTCGCTGCCCGCCCCGAAGTCGCCGCCGTCCGCCTCGACCACTACCGCCAATGGCTCACTGGCGAAATCCCAAATCCCAAACCCCAAACCCCAACTCCGCAATCCGCAATCCGCAATCTGCAATCCATTGAGTGGGGCATCGCCCGCCTCCGCGCCGACGACGTCTGGCACACGTTGCGCATCAGCGGCACCGGGACGACAGTGGCCGGGATGGACACGGGGGCAGACTGGCTCCATCCGGCCCTGCAGGCCAACTACCGGGGCTACAACCCCCACGGCCCGGCCAACCATACATGCAGTTGGCACGACGCCACCGACGGCGGCGCGCTTTATCCGGTGGACGGCCACGGGCACGGCAGCCACACGCTGGGCACCATCATCGGGCAGGACGGCATCGGCGTGGCACCGGGGGCGCGCTGGATTGCGGTCAAAGTGCTCAATAGTCAGGGATACGGCTACGACTCCTGGATCCACGAGGGCTTTCAGTGGCTCCTGGCTCCCGGTGACGACCCTGCCCAAGCTCCCGACGTGGTCAACAGCTCCTGGGGCAACCCCAACGGGTACCTGACCACCTTCCAGTCCGACCTTCAGGCGCTACAGGCAGCGGGGATTTTCGCCGTCTTCTCTAATGGCAACGGCGGCCCTGACGGGGGCACCGTCGGCTCACCGGCCTCTCTGCCGGAGGCATTCGCCGTCGGCGCCAGCGATGCCGACGATGAAGTGGCCTACTTCTCCAGCCGTGGGCCCTCCCCCTGGGGCGAGATTCGCCCCCACGTCGTCGCGCCGGGAGTGGGCGTGCGCTCTGCATTGCCCGGCGGCGCCTACGGCGAGATGTACGGCACCTCAATGGCCGCACCCCACGTCTCTGGCATCGTCGCCCTCCTGCGCTCGGCCAACCCCACGCTGGGCATCGCCCACACCACCTACGTCCTCACCAGTACCGCCGTCCCCATCACCGTCTCGGTGCCAAACAACGACAGCGGCTGGGGACGGGTGGACGCTTTCGCCGCTGTGGCCGCCGTCGCCCGTCCCGGCTTCGTCACTGGCGCTGTCACCCGCGCTGGCGATGAAGCGCCTATCGCCGGGGCGACCGTCGCCGCCGCGTCCCACGGCGGAGGTGGTGACGGGACGGCCACCACTGGCGACGACGGAGCCTACTTCCTTGCACTGGCCCCCACTGTCTACGACGTGATCGCTTCTGCCTTCGGCTACGATCCGGTCACGACCTGGGGGGTCGTGGTGACGACCGACACGACGACCATGGTGAACTTCTCCCTGGCCGCCCTTCCCGTCGGCACGCTGCGCGGCGCTGTCACCGACGCGACCACCGGCAACCCGGTCACGGCTATTGTGACTGTCCTGGACACCCCCATTGAGACCACCGCCAGCCAGTACACTTTCGCCCTGCCGTCCGGCGACTACACCGTCCGCGCCCGTAGCCTGGGCTACCGTGTCGTCACCCGGACCGTGCACGTTGATGCCGGAAACGTCACCGTCGCCAATCTTGCACTGCCACCCGCCCCGTCCATCCTGCTGGTGGACAGCGGCCGTTGGTACTACGGGAGCGAAATCGGATACTTCTGCCGTGCGCTGGACGAACTGGCCTACGTCTACGACGAGTGGGCCGTCAAATACCTGCCAGACGATGTACCAACTGCTGCTGATCTGATGCCTTACGACGTCGTCATCTGGTCGGCCCCAAATGATGCGCCGGGCTTTATCGGTGCCCAGGACGCCATCGTTGGCTACCTGGACAGTGGCGGGCAGTTGTTGCTGACCGGTCAGGATGTGGGCTTCTGGGATGGCGGTGGTGCGATGGGCTATTGGAGTGCCTACTACAACGACTATCTCAAAACCGACTACGTCAGTGATAACGCACCGACGCGGGTGCTGGAGGGGCTGGCAGGCGACGTCTTCGCCGGGCTGACGCTGACTATCACTGGTGCGGGTGGCGCCGACAACCAGGATTACCCCGACGAAGTCGCCGTCGCTGACCCCGATGCGGCTGCGCCGGTGCTGGTCTATCAGGATGGTGAGTGCGGCGGCGTGCGCGTCGGCACGTGCCTGGACTACCGCGTGATCTACCTCTCCTTTGGTTTCGAGGGTATCAACGATGCGGATACCCGGCGGGAAGTGATGAGCCGGGCGCTGGACTGGCTGACCTCCCCGCCGCCGGTCGTAGGGCTCGAACTGACGCCCGCCTCCCAGATGCGCATCGGGCTGCCTGGCACTGTCGTCACCCACGCGCTGCGGGTGCGCCACGTCGGGCAGGGGGGCGTCGCGGATACCATCAGCCTCTCGCTCGACGGTGCATCCTGGGCTACCCAACTGAGTGCTTCATCGCTCACCCTGACCCCCTGCACCTCGGCCACTGTCGTCCTCAGCGTCACCATCCCTGCCATAGCCACCTGGGACACCCGCGATGCGGTCACGCTCACTGCCCGCTCGTCGCTCTCGCCCGCGCTCGCGCTGAGCGCCATCCTCACGACCAAGGCTCCCGCCCCGGTGTTGCTGGTGGACGACGACCGCTGGTACGATCAGGAAGCCAAATACGAAGCGGCGTTGGTGGCCAACGATTTCCCCTACGACTACTGGCGCACCGGATGGGTCTACGGCGAGTCCCCGGGGAGCAGCCCTCCGCTAGACGTGCTGCAACGTTACCCCGTCGTTGTCTGGTTCACCGGCTATGACTGGTACGCTCCGCTGACCGACGAGGAAGAGGTGGTACTGGCGGATTACCTGGATGGTGGCGGGCGGCTGTTTCTCTCTGCCCAGGACTACCTGTATTACCACTCCGGTAGCGATTTCAGCCGGGACTACCTGGGCGTGCTGACTTATACCGAGGACGTGACGCCGACGCTGGCGCGGGGCGTGCCGGAGAACCTTGTCGGCGACCGGTTGGGGCCCTATCCCCTGGCCTATCCTTTCACCAACTGGTCCGACGCGCTCGTGCCCACTCCCGGCACGGCGGTCCCCTTCCGCGATCAGGAGTACCTGCCCGTCGCGCTGGCGCGGCGGGAGGGGGACTACAAGACAGTCTTTTTCTCCTTCCCCTTCGAGACACTCCCGGAGGCTGGTCGGGCCGAGGTGATGGAGCGCGTCGCCGGGTGGCTGAGTTGGCTGGGTGGTTCGACCTTCGCCGCCAACCGGGGCGCGGTCTTCGGCGGTGATACGCTCACCTATACGACCGTCTTACGCAACGACGGCCCGGAGACGGTCAGCGCATCGCTCTCCAATACCCTGCCGGTCAGCCTGCCCCTCACTCCCAGTAGTGTCACCGGCCCCGGCAGTTACGATCCAGCCACCCATCGTCTCTCCTGGAGCGGTTCTCTTGGCCCCCGCGCGGCTGTCACCTTTACGTACCGCGTCACCGTCGCGACGGGCATGCCGGCTGGCACAGCCATCGTCAACACTGCCCGTTTCGAGCTAGAGGATCACGCCATACGCTTCCACCGCGCCGCCGTCGTGCGGGTGGACGCGCCGGACCTCTCCTCATCGGTCTTCTCGTGCACCCCGTCTCCTGCGCGGCCCAGTGCGGTCGTCACCTGCACGCTGGCGCTGCGCAACACCGGCGTCGCCGATGCATCCACGGCAACCATCTCCAACATGCTCCCCTCGGGGATGAAATTAGTGCCCGGCTCCGCTTCCTCCGGTGGCGTGGGCACCGTGCTGGAGGTGGACAACGGCGTGACCTGGGAGGGACTGGTCAGCATGGGAGGAGCCGTCACCGTCACCTACCGGGCCTTCGCCCCTCCGGATGTACGCCACGGCTGGGTTTACAACCAGGCCTTCGTGGAGGATGGGACGGGGGGCGAGTGGGAGCGGGGGGTCTGGCTGGAGATCGAGCCGCTGCGTCGCTACTTCCCGCTGATGTTTAGAAATGGTCCGTGACTGGACTGCGTTTCGCGTAGTCGCACGCTCAGCCCTGAGTGTCGCTCCCGCACCTTGTCGTTGTGCACAGCGATGCCGATGGCCCTCCGCGTGCCCACCAGCACGACCAGCCGTTTGGCCCGCGTAATACCGGTGTAGAACAGGTTGCGCTGTAGCATCAGGTAGTGCTGGGTCAGCATCGGCATCACCACCGCGGTATACTCTGAGCCCTGCGATTTGTGTACCGACACGGCAAAGGCGTGCACCAGTTCGTCGGCCTCGCCCCAGTCGTAGACCACCGGCCGGCCATCTATCGTCACCACCAGCGTTTGCTCCACCGGATCTATCCCCGTCACCCGGCCGATATCCCCGTTATAGACATATTTGTCGTAGTTATTGCGCACCTGCATCACCTTGTCCCCCACGCGGAAGGCCCGCCCACCCAACCGCCGTTCGACCTTGTGCGGGGAGGCGGGGTTGAGCGCCTCCTGCAGGCGAGCGTTGAGGTTGGCGACCCCACACGCGCCCCGGTACATCGGCGCCAGCACCTGTACGTCGTTCACCGAGTCTAATCCGAATTTGTGTGGAACCCGTCGCCCCACGATGTCCACCAGCAGATCGGCGGCCTCCTGCGGGTCTTCCTTGGAGAAGAAGTAGAAATCGTCGAAGCGGTTGAAGATGGGCATCTGTCCCCGGTTGATGCGGTGGGCGTTGACGACGATGCCGCTGTTGGCAGCCTGGCGAAAGATGGTGGTCAGCCGCACGACGGCGGCACGGCCGGAACCGATGACGTCGCGCAGGACGTCGCCCGCGCCGACGGAGGGGAGTTGGTCCACGTCGCCGACGAACAGGACGTGCGCAGCCGGGTCCACCGCCTTGAGCAGGTGATTGGTCAGCAAGAGGTCGAGCATCGAGGCCTCGTCCACGATGAGGCAGTCCACCTCCAGCGGGTTCTCCTCGTTGCGGCGGAAGCCCTCCAGCGGAGAGTACTCCAGCAACCGGTGGACGGTCTTGGCCGATCGTTCCGTCGCCTCCGAGAGGCGTTTGGCGGCGCGGCCGGTGGGGGCACAGAGGGCGTAGCGGCAGCGGAACGCCTCCAGCGCAGCGATGACGGTGCGTACGGAGATGGTTTTACCTGTTCCGGGGCCGCCTGTGAGCACCGTCACCTTGTGGGTGAGCGCGGCGCGCACGGCCTCCCGCTGCTTGGGCGAGAGTTCGATGGCAGAGTCTCGTGTGACCTGCGCCAGAAGCGCGTTCCAATCCACGCTGCGGAAGGGGGCCAGGCGGGTGGTGGGGCTTTCGACCAGTGCCTGCATCCGGTTGGTGACGCCGACCTCTCCGTAGTAGAACGGGGCCAGGTAGACGGCCCGCTCCTCGCGCACGGCGTGCCCCCCCTCTTTCCCCCCCATTGGGGGATGCCCTCTCTCTTTCCCCCCCATTGGGGAGGAGGAAGGGGGGGATGGGTAGACCAGCGTCTCGCGACGCACCACCTCCTCGGCGTCCAGCGTCCCGATGGCCTTGCTCACCAAATTAGGGGGCACCTCCAGTAATTTGGTGGCCTCGCTCACCAGCTCGGGTTCGGGCGCGTAGACGTGGCCCTCGTCGGCCAGTTGGCTCAGCGCGTGGGCCACGCCGGCCTGCACCCGGGACGGCGCGTCGGGCGGCAACCCCAGATCGCGGGCAATCTTGTCGGCGGTCTTGAAGCCCACCCCCCAGATGTCGCGGGCCAGCCGGTAGGGATTCTCCTGTACCACTCGCAGCGCGTCGTCGCCGTAGGTCTTGTAGATTTTGACCGCCAGGCCAGTGGTGACGCCATGGCTCTGGAGGAACAACATCACCTCGCGGATGTGCTTCTGCTCCTCCCAGGCTTTGGCGATGGCGGCGGCCCGCTTGGGGCCCACGCCCAATGCTTCCCGCAGCCGCCGGGGTTCAAGATCGAGCACGCGCAGCGTATCGGCGCCAAAGCGCTGGACGATGCGCGCCGCAGTGACTGGCCCCACGCCCTTGACCAGTCCGGAGCCCAGGTAGCGCTTGATCCCCTCGACGGTGGCCGGGAGTACCTGCTCGCACCGCTCGGCCTTGAACTGGCGGCCATACTGCGGATGGGTCGTCCAGGTACCCTCCAGGCGCAGGCTCTCGCCGGGGTTGACCTCGGGCAAGTTGCCGACGATAGTGACCAGGCCGCGCTGCCCCGGCACGTTCAGCCGGATGACGGAGTAGCCGGTCTCCTCGCTGTAGTAGGTGACGCGCTCGACGGTGCCACGGAGTTGGTCGGACATCGGGGGAATGATAGCAGAATCAATGACAAATGACAAATGACAAATGACAAATGACAAATGACCAATGGCGGGGTGACGGGGCGACAAGATGGAGGGGAGGGCAGGGAGCGAGGGGGCATGGGGGTGTGGGAGTATGTGGATGTGGGGGTGTGGAGATGGATAAAGGCGACGTGCCTGGGGGTCCGCCAGGGCGGGTTCGGCTGACCCCCAGGCACTGCCAAGAAAAAAGGAGGAGTTTGATACGACCGGCCCCGGTAGGTTGATGTGTCCCAATGAAAACCAGTCGCTTCAGACGGCCTCAGTATACCTCAAGAAAAGCGTCTTGAGGGTTTCGTATGCGTTACAGTAGCGTTTCTGAGCTGTAACTCTTGCTGAACCAGATGCTTGTTCTCACCGTCTCCGAGGGATGATGATCCAGAGAAGCACGTAGGGCAAGAGGCCCGGCAGACCGCCCGGGATCATCAGGATCAGGAAGAGTAAGCGGAACCACCACGGATTCAGGCCGAGGAAAGCACCCAGGCCGCTGCAGACACCCGCGACGATTCCATCTTGCCGTCTCAGTTTGCTGTTATCGGTCATTGTTGTGTACCTTCCCGTGAACCTACTCGTCTTCCCTGACCAGCACCGAGAGGATGACGGTGACGATGCTGACGATGAGCGCGCCCAGGAAGGCGGCCCAGAAGCCGTCCACGTAGAAGCCGACGTAGAACCATTTGCGAGCGATGACTGAGGCCAGCCACAGCGTGACGCCGTTGATGACCAGAGTGAAAAGGCCCAGCGTGAGGATGACGAGCGGGCAGGTCAGGAGCTTGAGTAGTGGACGCACGATGGCGTTGACGAGCCCCAGGATGACCGCCATCACCGCGTAGACGATCCAGGCGTTTCCCTCGACGCGGATACCCGGCACGAACCAGGCGGCCGCGAAGAGCGCCAGGCTGGTGATAACCCAACGGATAAGTAGTTTCATTTTGTGTTTACCTCCCTTCTGTGTATATTACGCAACTGGGGCGGGGAAGTTGCACTATGTGGTCAGGAAATGGGTAGATGAGTAGACGAGGAAGCAAGGCGACGAGGTGAGATGAGGACACTCTCTATTCTCTACTCTCTATTCTCTACTCTCTATTCTCCATTCTCCATTCTATTCCGCCTGCTGTAGCTGTATCCAGCGGCGCATGAGGGGGACGGCCAGGCGGAAGCCGCCGTCCTCTTCGACGATGAGGTCGTGCCGCAGCGCCGCCTCGATTGCGGCCTCGGCCTCGTCGGGAGCCAGGCCCGCCTCCTGGACCAGTTCCGCGCGCGGTAGGGGTGTGTCGTCCCCTTCTTCATGGGCGGCCAGGGCCACCAGCAGCCGGCGCTCGTCCGGCCCAGCCTCGTCCCACACGCCGCTGAAGTAGTAGTCGGCTTGGAGGAAGAAGTCGCGGTAGAAGTCGGGGGTGAGCAATGCCTCCAGGTCGGCAAGGGCGAGGACGCGCGGGGTCTCCTCCCTCTCTTTCAGAAAGCGGTCGTTCCAGCGGTTGACCAGTTCCCAGCACAGCCTCTGCAGGAGATAGGGCTGGCCGTTGGTGAGCCGGTAGAGTTCCTCGGCCAGCGGGGCCTCGTACTCCAGCGCGAAGTCGTTCGAGGGCTGGCGGATGAGGTGGAGTGCGGCCTCGCGCGTGAGGAACGAGACCCGCACCGGCTCGGCGCTGCCGAAGAAAACGGCCCGGTAGTGGCGCAGTTCGTCCTCCAGCGTCTGGCGGCCGGCGAAGAGCAGCCCCAGCCAGCGGTACCGCTGGGCCGCCCCCCGCAGGTAGCGCAGGAAGCCGGGGTCAAACTTGCCCTCCTCGATTTTCCCCTCGGCGATCTCGTACTCGTCCACGGCCAGCGTGAGCCGTCGCCCGGTCATCTGCGGGTCCAAGCGCTCCAGCAGCGCGTTGAGCGCCATCCGGGCCGTGCCCGTCGTCGCGTAATCGTCCGTGTTGGGCACGGGGTCGACGTCGAGGCGGGCTGCCCGCGCGGCTGCGCGGATGGCGCGGGCGAAGCCGAGCAGGAGTTGGCCGGTGTGATCGGCCAGCGCCAGGTCCTGCATATCGCTGCGGGCGATGAGCGTCTTCGGCCCCCGGTGGCGGTAGAGATGGTGGATGATGGAGGTCTTGCCCATCCTGCGGTGGCCGTAGAGGATGATGGGAGGCAACGGCGCGTCGGGGGAGGCAGCCCACAGCCGTTCCAGCCGCGCCAACACCCCCTCCCGACCGGCGAAAGTGCGTTCGACCGGCAGGCCGCTATACCCCTCGTAGGGGTTCTCGACTGGCTGGCGCAGAACCTGCTCGCCAATCTGCCCACCGGCGGAGGCTAGGATGTCGCGCCACTGTTCGGCAACGGTTTTCACGATGGCGCACTCGGGCTGAGGGCAGGTATCCTCAACGTCTGCCAGCAGTTGGGTGAGGGCGGCGACGGCGCGGCCTAGCGCGGAGGTACGCATCAGCGGAGAGACAGCATAAGCGGCCAGGTCCGCCTCGGCGGTGACCTCCCGCAGGCGGCGGAGGGTACGCAGGACGGCGGGCCGCAGGTAGGGTTCAGGAAGTTCGGCCAGCCTGGCAGAGGCTTCCAGCCAGCGGCCAATTGCGGCGGCATCACTGGCCTCCAGCGCCGCTGCCAGAGAAACGGCGATGAGGTACAACTCTTGGCCGCCCGGAAGGGGTCGCACGATGGTGAAGGCCTCCAATGCTTTCACTGGGTTACGCCTGTGCAAGTACCAGAAGCCGGCGCAGGCGGCTCGGGCGGAGGTATCCAAGCGTGGCTTGATAAGCAATCGCGCCTGCCAGTGACGGCGAATACGGCGCGGGATGATGAAGAAGTCATCAATCGCCGCATCCCACATCATATTGCGCAGCGAGGCAGAGCAGAAGCGCACCAGGTTCCAATCGAACGGTTCGTCGGTCAGTTTGCTCACGGCTGCCAAGAGGCGCTCTTCTGGGAGATGGGCCAGTGCTGTGTTGACTGCGCCCACGGCGGGAATGAACTGCATCGTGTAAGCCAGCAGTTGGTTGGCATTGTGCACCCCAGTGATCCAGTCCTGTGCCAGCCAGGCCTCCAGCTGCTTCTGCACCCCCGGCAATGGCGGAGAGACAATGTGGCTTATCCCCCCCCCCC
>Ga0209121_10001200_pt1 | contig 27185 bp, 27 predicted proteins | sample Cruoilmetagenom3_FD_187292 | JGI IMG/M metagenome (GOLD analysis project Ga0209121, IMG submission 187292) | Oil polluted marine microbial communities from Coal Oil Point, Santa Barbara, California, USA - Sample 3 (SPAdes) (version 2) | ecosystem: Environmental > Aquatic > Marine > Oil seeps ...
CGGCGTAGGGCGCCAGTTTGCCGATCATTTCCTGCGGTGTAGCGATCAAAAGGCTTTCTCCCAACTCGTCTATGCTCTGTTCCCTTGGTAGTTCGCGGAGCATACCATTGTCCACTCTTGCGCGCCTGCATTCCTGCGTCAGGCAATATCCCAGCTGGCGCAAGGCCCCTGTGCGCAGGGTTTCCCCTGGTTGGCCTCAGGTCACACCACCCGCCAGCCGGGCTGGCAAATCCAAGCGCGGGCTGTCATATCTGCTCCGCACCCCGTACCCCATGCAGCCAAGGCCCCGATATGACCCAGATCATCCAATCCCTCGCCGATGTTTCAGAGCGCTATGATGCGTTGTTTGTTGATCTGTGGGGCTGCGTACATAACGGCATTCAGGCCTTCCCCGAGGCGGTCACAGCCCTGCGCGCCTACCGCAAAACCGGCGGCACTGTCGTGTTGGTGACCAATTCACCCAAACCGCGCAGCGGGGTAGAGACACAACTGGGCCAGTTCGGCGTGCCACCTGATTGCTATGATCTGATCGCCACCTCCGGCGATAGCGCACGTTCTGCCATGTTCCGCGGGGCCGTTGGCGACAAGGTGTATTTCATGGGCGACTGGCAACGTGATGCCGGCTTTTTTGAGCCCTTATCGCTGATAGACCAGCCGATTGAGATCACCCGTGTGCCCTTGCAAGACGCCACCGGCATTGTGTGCTGTGGCCCGTTTGATCCGATGGCCGATCTGGAAGTGAACCGTGCGGATTTCCTTTATGCCAAGCAAATGGGGATGAAGCTGCTGTGTGCCAACCCTGACATTGTGGTGGACCGCGGCGAGACGCGTGAATGGTGCGCCGGTGCGCTGGCGCGACTGTATAGTGAAATGGGCGGCGAGAGCCTGTACTTTGGCAAACCGCATCCACCGATCTATGATTTGGCCCGGCGGCGCATCGCCTCAACCGGCCGTTTGGTGGGCGATGGCCGGATTTTGGCCATTGGTGATGGGCTGCACACCGACATTCAGGGGGCTATGGGCGAAGATATTGATTCTCTGTTCATCACTGGGGGGCTTGCAGGATTTGAAACCAAAACGTCGCACCAACCCGATGAAAATGCGCTAAGTATCTATTTAAAAAAGGAAAACATGTCGCCTAACTATGCGATTGGAAAGCTGCGTTAACAAATTTTCCACTTGATTTTCTGCGCCTGCAAAGTAATAAAGTTCCAACACCAGGGCGTAATCTGCCCGAATATTACTCAGCCCATCAGACCTGGAGGGTCGAATGTTGGACAATCTGCCACGCGGAACCATCACTATCGAAGAAATCGAGATGGGCATGATCCGCCACCTGCAAAAGGTGGTCACGGACCAAGACATCGAGATGTTCGCGCAGGTCTCAACCGATCGCAACCCGGTGCATCTGGATGATGATTATGCCAACGACACGATCTTTGAAGGGCGTATCGCCCACGGGATGCTGACCGCTGGCCTGATCTCGGCTGTGATTGGTGAACAATTGCCCGGCCACGGCACAGTTTACATGGGCCAGACGTTGAAATTTCTGGCCCCCGTACGCCCCGGCGATACAGTGCGCGCCGAAGTTGAGGTGATCGGCATTGACCCGGCCAAACGCCGCGTTCAGCTGGATTGCCGCTGTTTGGTCAACGGCAAGAAAGTGCTGATCGGAGAAGCCACCGTTCTGGCGCCATCGGGCAAATTCGACTGAACATTCATCGTTACCTTGCAACTTATTCAGGATGCAAAGAAGGGTTTGACCCTGCACGCGATCGCATCACCTTGTCACACATCCGCCGCACAGTGATCGAGGCACACAAATAGTGCCCATCACCGGCCTTTTGCCGGGGGATGTTCGGCCTGGTTCATGTCCAATCTCTGCACCCGTATCCTTGCACTACAGCTGCCTGGCTTGGCGGTTTCGGGCCTTTGCGCATGGGGGATTTGGGCGTTCACCAAATCCAACCAATCAATCGTTGCACCTGCGCCAGCATACCGCTACCCCTGCCGCATGCGGATTATCCGGGATTATACGTTTGTTGAACCTTCCGATCGGGGGGCCAGTGTTGCCATCGGCAATTTTGACGGTGTGCATCTGGGCCATCAGGCGGTGATTGATATTGCTCGTTCTGCCGGCGCAGCTGTTGGCGCGCCTTTGGGTATTTTGACGTTCGAGCCACATCCGCGAGAGTATTTTGCCCCCAACGCCCCGCCCTTTCGCCTGATGAGCCGCGAAGCCCGCGCCCACCGGTTGGAAAAGCTGGGGGTTGAGCGGCTCTATGAGCTGAATTTCAACGCTGCCCTGTCGGCCCTCACCCCCAAAGAATTTGCCCAGAATGTGATTGTCGACGGCCTGGGCCTGAAACACATCGTGGTTGGCGCTGATTTCTGTTTTGGCAAAGGCCGGGCAGGCAATGCGGCAGATCTGGTGCAATTTGGCAAAGATCTGGGTTTTGGCGTCACTATCGCCAATTTGCTGAAGGGGCAGACCGGCGAAGTTTCTTCAACCGCGATCCGGCAGGCGTTGTCGGATGGCCGCCCCCGCGATGCCGCCGCCATGTTGGGCCATTGGCACCGAATCGAAGGACAGGTGATCGGCGGCGAACAGCGAGGGCGTGATCTGGGCTATCCCACGGCCAACATGTCTATTGCAGGCCTGCACCCGCCAAAATTTGGCGTCTATGCGGTGGAAGTTGATATCCTGGACGGCCCGCATAAAGGCACATATCAAGGGGCGGCCTCACTGGGTGTGCGGCCGATGTTTCAGGGCGAACTGCCCAATGTTGAAACCTTCCTGTTTGATTTCTCGGGCGATTTATATGGGACTGAGCTATCCGTCGCTCTGGTCGATTATCTGCGCCCCGAAGAAACTTTTGACAGCCTTGAGGCGTTCATCGCCCAGATGGATGCCGATTGCGCCCGCGCCCGCACCATTCTGAACCAGCTATGACCGATACCGCCACCCTGCGCCCGCGCTTCTGGGAGGACACGCCGCTCACGCGTATGACCCGCCCTGAATGGGAGGCACTATGCGACGGCTGCGGCAAGTGCTGCATGAACAAGCTGGAAGACGAGGACACCGCCGAAGTTGTATTGACCCGCGTGGCATGCCGACTGTTTGACGATACCACCTGCCGCTGCGCACAATATGATATCCGCCACCAGTTCGTGCCCGAATGCATCGTGCTGGACCCCAACAACCTGGACAAAAACCTGTATTGGATGCCCGAAACCTGCGCCTACAAGCTGCTGCATACGGGCAAACCGCTGTTTGACTGGCACCCGTTGATTTCAGGCGATCCCCAGACGGTGCATGATGCAGGTGTATCAATGCAAGGCGCCACGGTGCCCGAATTTGAGGTGCATGAGGACGACTGGGAAGATCACCTAATCGAGGAGCCCCTTTGAATGTATTTTGGATCTGACAATTGCGGCCCGGCCCACCCGGATGTGATGCAGGCGCTGGTCGATGCCAACGCAGGCTATCAGGCATCCTATGGCAATGACACCATCATGGAGCAGGTCCGAGACCGTATCCGCGCCATTTTTGAAGCCCCACGTGCCGCCGTCTATCTGGTGGCCACCGGCACGGCTGCGAATTCGCTGGCGCTGGCCACGATGGCGCAGCCCTGGCAAACGATTTTTTGCGCGCCTTTGGCCCATATCCAAGTGGATGAGTGCCATGCACCCGAGTTTTACACCGGTGGATCCAAGCTCAGCCTGGTGGGCGAAGGTGACAAGATGACACCGGATGCCCTGTCCCGCACGATCCAAAGCTGGGCGGCGGGCGATGTGCATGTATCACAACGCGGGCCGGTGTCGATCACGCAGGTGACGGAACGTGGCCATGTGTATGCGCTGGACGAATTGAGCGCGCTCACCGATGTGGCGCGTCAACACCGCCTGCCAGTACATATGGACGGCGCGCGCTTTGCCAATGCGATCACCGCGTTGGAGTGCACCCCGGCACAGATGACATGGGCCATTGGCGTGGATGCCGTCAGCTTTGGCGGCACAAAAAATGGCTGTCTGGGGGTCGAAGCGGTGGTGTTTTTTAACCCCGATCATGCCTGGGAATTTGAGTTGCGCCGCAAACGAGGCGCTCATCTGTTTTCCAAGCATCGCTATTTGTCGGCGCAGATGCTGGCCTATCTCAACGATGGTCTCTGGCTGACATTGGCAAAAAAATCCAACGGTGCTTGTGCACGGCTGGCAGAAGGGCTGCGCAGTTTGCCCGATTGTCATTTTGTCGCTGAGCCACAAGCCAACCTGATTTTTGCCACCCTGCCACGCGCCACCCATCAGCGGCTGCATGCAGCGGGCGCGATTTATGGGATGTATGACGGACCAGTGGACAATGGCGATCCGGACGAGCCGCTGATGATGCGCCTGGTGTGTGACTGGTCCACAACTGATGAGTATGTGGATCGTTTCATTGCCGCAGCGCTTGGTTGATTGGGAACCCAAACAAAGGCGCGATGAGTGATCTCACCATAGCGTTTCGCGTAAAATCTCTGATCCAAGTTTTACGCGAAACGCTTTAGGTGGTCTGCAAAAACCGCAAAACCTCGTCACTGACCTGCGCGGCATGGGTGATCGGCGCCATATGGCGCGCGCCCACAATCACCGCGCGCCGGGCGTTGGGCAATCGGGAGGCCAGTGCTTCATGTATGGCCGGAATGATCGCAGGAGACCGACTCCCTTCGATCAAAAGAACGGGTTGCGACACCCCGTCTAACGCCCCTTTATTCAGCATCCCGCCCGGATCATCATTCAGCGCTACACTGCCCGCTTCGATCAGGTGGATCTGATCCGCCAACATCTGACGCTGAGCGGTCGGCAGTTGATCCCAAGGGGGACCATCACCCCAAATTTGGGTAAATTCACGCGCGGCAGCCAAGGTATCACCCTTCTCCATCGCAGCAATGAACCCTGTTGATTGCCCTTCGTGCAAAGCGTGCATGCCGGGGGCGTCGCGCTGCGCCACAGCAAAGAACACCGGCTCGATCAGAACAAGAGAGCGCACCAGCTCAGGCTGTTCAATCGCAAGCCTGAGCGCGACAGTCGCCCCAAAGGAATGCCCGACAATATCAACCGGGCGATCACAGAAGCTGGCAGCAATCTGCGTTGTCACCTTCTGATACTCGTCGCGGGCGTCCCAGGCGGCACTATGTCCATGCCCCGGCATATCAAAGGCCGTCATGCTCAGCGCGCCCGACAAATGCCGCGCCATGCCGCCCCAGCTGCCTGAATGCGCCAATGAACAATGGATCATCAAGGCCGCGCGCGGCCCTTGCCCAAAGTGGGTCCAATAGGTTGGAAACCCGGCTCTGTCGGCGCGTGGCATAGGCTAAAGGTCGCCCGCCAGATGCATCCCCAGATCCTCGATCCGATCCTGACCCCAGAAATTCTGCCCGGTGTCTGTCACATAGGTCGGTGCGCCAAACACATTGGCGATCACCGCCTGTTCCAGATTTTGGCTATAGGTCTCGGCACCTGACAACAGGCCACTATCAGCCAGTGCAGGATCAAACCCGGCGGCTTGCAGACAGTCGCGAATCACTGCGTCTTCGGCGATATCCTTGTCCTCGGCCCAGACAGCCCGAACAAACGAATGCACCAGCCCGCCCAGATCGCCGCCACCGGCATTTTGGGCAGCAATAATCGCATAAGAAGACGGGGCTGCATTGGTTGGCCAATGTGCAGGTTTGACGTTGAACGCCATTCCCAGTTTTTTGGCTTGGCGTGGCATCTCTTGCAGGCGCCAGATCTGGCGGGACGGATGGCGATCCTTGGGCGGTGTCCCGCCTGTACGCCCAAAGAGCGCCATGATATCCATCGGCTTGTAGGTCACAGAGGCGCCGTGTTTGGCCGCCATATCTTCAAGCCGAGTGCCCGCCATGTAGGTATAAGGCGACAGTGTCGAAAAATAGTAATCGATATGGGCCATTCTGGTGCTTTCCTTCCGAGGCTGCGCTTTGCCACAGGGTACGCTCATGTTAAGCGGTATTCAACGTCACGAATCTGTCATCTCGTCCAGCCGGAGCTGCCCTCATGCCGACAACCCCCGAACCAAAACTGATTTCAGGCAACGCCAATATGCCGCTTGCCACTGCCATCGCCAAACGCATGTCGATGCACCGCGGTGTTAATGTTGGGCTATGTGATGCCCGGGTGGAACGCTTCAATGACAGCGAGATATTCGTCGAGGTCTACGAGAACGTGCGCGGCGAGGATATGTTCATTATTCAGCCCACCTCGAACCCGGCAAATGACAACCTGATGGAACTGCTGATCATGGCCGACGCGCTGCGCCGGTCATCTGCCCAACGCATCACCGCCGTGATCCCGTATTTCGGGTACGCCCGGCAGGATCGCCGCTCAAAAGCGCGCACGCCGATTTCGGCCAAACTGGTGGCCAACATGCTGGTTGGCACGGGCATTGAGCGGGTTCTGACAATGGATTTGCACGCCGCACAAATTCAGGGCTTCTTTGATATTCCGGTGGACAACCTTTATGCCTCGCCGGTGTTTGCCCTAGATATCATGGCCCAGTTCAAAGATAATCTTTCAGATGTCATGATCATTTCACCCGATGTTGGGGGTGTGGCCCGCGCGCGCGAATTGGCCAAACGGATCAACGCCCCGCTGGCCATCGTCGACAAACGCCGCGAGAAAGCCGGCGAAGTTGCCGAGATGATCGTGATCGGCGATGTATCGGACAAAAAATGTATCATCGTCGATGACATGGTCGATACCGCAGGAACATTGTGCAAAGCCGCCGAAGTTCTGTTGGAAAACGGCGCGTCCGAAGTGCACGCCTATATCACCCACGGCGTGATGTCCGGCCCTGCGGTCGAGCGGGTCAGCAAATCGGTGATGAAATCACTTGTGATCACCGACACGATTCAGCCCACCAATGCGGTGGCATCTGCGCCCAATATTCGCATCCTGCCCACCGCACCAGTGTTTGCCCAAGCCATCCTGAACATCTGGAACGGCACCTCTGTGTCGTCACTCTTTGACAATGAAACGCTTGAGCCGATCTATGAGGGCATATTCTCAAACGCCCGATGAAGCCTGATCGTCGCAAACTGCGTTAGGCCGACATCGCATTTCTTGCGGTGTTGGCAGGGATGCGTTTTGGGGCAGTTTCCCGAAGCAGGTTTCGTGTGGTGGTGCCAACAAGAACAGCGCTGTTTCAACTCGCAGGGCGTGTGTAAACACGCGCCCTAGTTCAATACAGCTCCCAGTCGTCCTCACCCTTTACCTCACCAATCGCCATCCAGCGCACACGCGCACGCGCAATACGGGTGTCGGCCCAAGTGTAGAACAGGATTTCAAAACCCTTCTCGGTAATCTTCTGAGCGCTCACATCGGCGCGCGCATTGGTGGCGCTGTCCATATCCCACATTGTCAGGGATACATGCACCGCTGGCGGCATCTTGTAGGGTTCCTGGAATTTGATCTTATGAACGCGTTTACGAGACCCGCCCCCCGTCCACATTTCTCCACCGTCCTCATAATCCGAGAACAGCACATCATCGCCCTGGTCGATGCCGATGGTCGCGTTGGTCAGTTTTATCATGGCTTCGTCACTAAACTATCAAGGACGCTCTAATACGATTTCTGGGCGGAACGGAGAACAAAATTACGGTAGAAGTACGCCACTGTTTTTAGCAGCTTCTTGTGGTGGTGCAATTGAGTATTGGCAATAGCACCCTTTTGAACAAAGCGGCGGTGCGGTTGATGCAGCATGAAGGTATCGCATTCTTCTAAACCAATGAAACTGGTCCGAGCTTTAGGAACGAAAAAGGCCCGCCAGAAGCGAGCCTTTTCAGTAACTTGTTTTCGTTAGATCAGTTGGCGCTCAGGCCAATCACATCCCCGATGGCAACCATGTCAGACAGCATTTTGGCCGCCTCATCCACAGGGCCAGGTTCGTTCACATAGGTTTCCTGCGCCTTAGCAAGCGCATCGGTAGCCTGATCAACCATCGCTTTAAACTGTTCGGCCGTGACATCGCCGCGCGGTACGGCCTGTTCGGCCAACACGGAAATGCTGGTTGGGTTGATCTCGGCAAAACCGCCGGTGACGACATATTCGTCAACACCCTTGTCACTGGTCACCTTCAAAACGCCTGGGCGCAATGTGGTGATCAGCGGCGCATGGTCAGGCAGCGCTGTCATATCGCCTTCGGCACCCGGAATTTGCACTTCTTTGGCCTCGACCGAGGCCAGCAAGCGCTCAGGGCTTACCAGATCGAATTGGACTGTATCAGCCATATCGGCCTCCTTTTCGGGCGGAAGGTGGGGTTGAACCCCACCCTACACCTAGGGTCAGCTTTGTAGGGTGGGGTTCAACCCCACCACCACATTAGGCGGCATCAGCCGCCATTTTTTCGGCTTTGGCCAGCACTTCGTCGATGCCGCCAACCATATAGAAGGCGCCTTCGGGAAGGTGGTCATATTCACCAGCAACCACAGCTTTGAACGAGCTGATTGTGTCGGCCAGAGGCACCTGCACACCGTCTGAACCGGTAAACACTTTCGCAACATCGAAAGGTTGGCTCAGGAAGCGCTGGATTTTCCGGGCACGAGCCACGGTCAGCTTATCTTCTTCGCTCAGTTCATCCATGCCCAGAATGGCGATGATATCCTGCAGCGACTTGTAGCGTTGCAAGATGCCCTGAACGTCACGCGCCACTTGATAGTGCTCTTCACCCACAATGGACGGGTCCATCAAACGCGATGTTGAATCGAGCGGATCCACAGCAGGGTAAATACCCAGCTCAGAAATCGCACGTGACAGAACGGTTGTGGCATCCAGGTGCGCAAATGTGGTCGCAGGTGCCGGGTCAGTAAGGTCATCCGCTGGTACATAAACCGCTTGGATCGACGTGATCGACCCCGCTTTGGTTGATGTAATGCGTTCCTGCATGGCACCCATATCGGTTGCCAGTGTTGGCTGATAACCCACCGCCGAAGGAATACGGCCGAGCAGAGCCGAAACCTCAGAGCCCGCTTGGGTAAAGCGGAAGATGTTATCAACGAAGAACAAAACGTCAGTCCCGGATTGGTCACGGAACTGCTCGGCCAGGGTCAGGCCGGTCAGAGCAACACGTGCACGCGCTCCGGGAGGCTCGTTCATCTGGCCATACACCAGGGCCACTTGGCTTTCTTCCAGGTTATCGGGTTTGATAACATTGGATTCGATCATCTCATGATACAGATCGTTACCTTCACGAGTCCGCTCGCCCACACCGGCGAAAACCGAGAAGCCCGAGTGCACTTTGGCGATGTTGTTGATCAGTTCCATGATCAAAACAGTTTTGCCAACACCGGCACCACCGAAGAGGCCAATTTTACCACCCTTCGCGTAGGGGGCCAGCAGATCAACAACTTTGATGCCTGTTTCCAGAACTTCCGATTCAGTCGCCTGGTCTTTGAACAGCGGCGCAGGTTGGTGAATGGCGCGTTTCTCGCTGGCTTTCAGCGGCTCGCCTTCATCCACAGGCTCGCCGATGACGTTCAGGATACGGCCCAGTGTTACGTTGCCCACGGGCACCATGATGGGACCACCTGTGTCAGTCACTTCCTGACCACGAACGAGGCCTTCAGTGGCGTCCATTGCGATACAGCGAACAGTCTTTTCACCAAGGTGCTGTGACACTTCCAGAACCAGTTTCTTGCCTTGGTTCTCAGTGTTCAGCGCGTTCAGAATTTCGGGCAGGTGGTCTTCGAACTGTACGTCCACCACGGCGCCGATCACCTGAGTGACTTTGCCTTTTGCATTTGCCATGTTTCGTTTCTCCGGTTCGGTTAGAGCGCCTCAGCGCCCGAAATGATTTCAATAAGCTCGTTGGTGATCACAGCCTGACGCGAGCGGTTATACTCAATTGTCAGCTTGTCGATCATCTCGCCTGCGTTGCGTGTCGCGTTATCCATAGCCGACATCCGGGAACCCTGTTCGGATGCACCGTTTTCCAGCAATCCTGCAAAAATCGCTGTGGCCACGGCGCGCGGCAGAAGCTGTGCCAGAATGGCGGCTTCGTCCGGCTCATAGTCATAAAAGCTGTCAGCATCATCGCTGCCACCTTCAACAACAGGCACGTCAAACGGCACGATCTGCTGCATGGTCGGGATTTGCGTCACAACGTTTTGGAACTTCGAAAAGAAGATCTTGGCCACGTCATACTCACCCGCTTCAAAACGGTCGAGAATGCCCGCCGCTACGCCTTGCGCATCGGCGTAACCTACGTTCTTCACCTCGGTCATATCCACATGGTGAATAAAGTAATCCCCCAGGTCGCGTTTGATCGCATCGCGGCCCTTTTTACCAACAGTGACGATCTTGACCGTCTTGCCAGCGGCCAGCAGGCGTTGTGCTTCGGCGCGGGCCATCTTGGCGATGTTCCCGTTAAAGCCGCCACACAGGCCACGTTCGGCTGTCAGCACCACCAAAAGATGGGTCTGATCGCCGCCGGTGCCACGCAGAAGCTTTGGTGCGCTTTCGTTGTCACCCACAGATACCGCCAGTTTACCCATCACATGGTTAAACCGCTCGGTATAGGGGCGCGATTGCTCGGCCGCTTCCTGGGCCCGCCGCAGTTTTGCGGCGGCCACCATTTGCATGGCTTTTGTGATCTTGCGGGTCGATTTGACCGACTCGATCCGTGTTTTAAGGTCCTTGAGACTTGGCATCGGCCCTCGTCCTTTCCCTTAAGCGAAATCAGCTGCGAATTCTTCCAGCGCGGCTTTGATACTGTCTGCCAGCTCGTCCTTAACCTTGCGGTCATTGTTCGAGATGTCATCGAGCAGTGCTTGATGCTTGGAGCGCAGATGGTTCAATAGACCCGTTTCAAAACGGCCAATCTGTTTCACATCTACCTTGTCCAGATACCCGTTCGTACCTGCAAAGATCAGACATACGATTTCAGCGTTGGACAAAGGCGAATACTGCGGCTGTTTCATCAGCTCGGTCAGACGCGCGCCACGGGCCAGCAATTGCTGGGTTGCGGCATCAAGATCCGAGCCGAACTGCGCAAACGCCGCCATTTCGCGGTACTGAGCCAATGACAATTTCACCGGACCAGCCACCGAGGCCATCGCCTTGGTCTGAGCGGACGATCCCACACGAGATACCGACAGGCCTGTGTTCACAGCCGGGCGAATGCCCTGATAGAACAGCTCGGTTTCAAGGAAGATCTGGCCATCGGTGATCGAAATCACGTTGGTCGGAATAAACGCCGAAACGTCACCACCTTGGGTTTCAATGATCGGCAGAGCCGTCAAAGAACCAGATCCGTTGTCCTCATTGAGCTTGGCCGAACGTTCCAGCAAGCGAGAGTGAAGATAGAAAACGTCACCTGGATAAGCTTCGCGGCCGGGTGGGCGACGCAAGAGAAGTGACATCTGGCGATACGCAACCGCTTGCTTGGACAGATCATCATAAATGATCAGGGCATGGCGGCCGTTGTCGCGGAAATGCTCGGCCATTGCGGTGGCGGAATAAGGTGCGAGGAACTGCATCGGAGCCGGGTCAGACGCGGTCGCGGCAACCACGATCGAATAGGCCATCGCACCGGATTCTTCCAGCTTTTTCACCAGCTGCGCCACTGTCGAGCGCTTTTGGCCAATGGCCACATAAACGCAGTACAGTTTCTTGCCTTCATCGTCGCCAGCGGCGTCGTTATACGATTTCTGGTTCAGGATCGCATCCAGAGCCACAGCAGTTTTACCGGTTTGGCGGTCACCAATGATCAGCTCGCGCTGGCCACGGCCAATCGGGATCATCGCGTCAACCGATTTGAGGCCGGTTGCCATCGGCTCATGAACCGATTTGCGCGGGATAATGCCAGGCGCCTTGACGTCGGCAATGCCGCGCGTTTTGGTTTTGATCGGGCCCTTGCCGTCCAGCGGATTACCCAGACCATCAACAACACGCCCCAACAGACCGTCGCCGATTGGCACGTCCACGATGGATTGCGTCCGCTTAACGGTGTCGCCTTCTTTGATGTCACGGTCAGACCCGAAGATAACAACACCTACGTTGTCAGCTTCTAGGTTCAGCGCCATGCCCATGATTTTGCCGGGGAATTCCACCAGCTCACCGGCTTGGACATTGTCCAGACCGTGCACACGGGCAATCCCGTCACCCACGGACAGAACCCGGCCAACTTCGGCCACTTCTGCATCTTGACCAAAGTTCTTGATCTGGTCTTTCAGGATTGCAGAAATCTCTGCTGCTTGGATACCCATTTATCCGACCTCTTTCATTGCATTCTGGAGGGAAGAGAGCTTGGAGCGGATCGACGTATCGATCATCTTCGAGCCCACTTTTACGATAAGACCGCCAATGAGGCTTTCATCGACGGTCGCGTTGATTTTCACATCTTTGCCGACGCGCGCCTTAAGCGTTTTCGCCAGCTTGTCAGCCTGTGCTTTGCTCAGTTTTTGCGCGCTGATCACATCGGCGGTCACTTCGCCTTTGTCTTCGGCTATCTTGCTGCGCAGCTGATCCAACAGCTGAGGCAGCACAAACAGGCGGCGCTTTTCGGCCATCAGGGCCAGACCGTTTTGCAAAACGGTCTCAAGCTTCATCTTTTTGCCAATGGCGGCAATCCCGGCGCCCTGATCAGCACGAGAAATGACCGGGCTGGAAATCAGCTCGTTCAAATCGGCGCTGTCAGCCAGAGCAGAGACAAGATCGGTGATATTTGCTTCAAGTTTCGGCAGAGATTTGCTCTCTTTCGAAATCTCGAAAATGGCGGTGGCATAGCGCGAGGCGATGCCGGATGAGATCGAAGCTGGTTCGGACACGTCCACCCTTCCGATTTTTGGTCTCGGTTGGCCATGAATTTTCACGGATCCGAGAGCGTTTGGAGGCATTAAGATACACAAAACACCCAATTTCGAGCGGGGTGTAGCAGAGCCTTCGCAACCTAGCAAGCCGCTTGGGTGCGCGTCTCTTCGAAGTAAAATTGCTTGTTTTCAATCGCTTAATTGCACTGCGACCGAATGCACCACTTTTGGACATCGAAAAAGTTCACGTTTGAGTGTGTTTTTGGCGATTCCCGCCCCCTTTCGTTAGCGCAATCAGCAAATTCTCCTCGGTCTGCGCCTGAATCGCAGCTGGGCTTTTCTCGGGTCGGGTCTTGCTGTACCGCGCAGTGAATGTTTCCCTGAATAAAGTGTGTTAAAATGAAAACCACCTCTGCCGTATTGCTGACCCTCGTTGTGGCCTGCGTCATCGCGCTTGGCACTCTGTCCCCTCCCGGTGATGGCGCGCCCTTGCCAGTGAGTGACAAACTGCTGCATGCCATCGCTTTTGCCTTACTGGTCCTGCCCTTGAGCTGGGTGCGGCCCGGCTGGTGGGCGGTTTTGGCCATAGCGGCCCTGGGCTATGGTGGCATGATCGAGCTTTTGCAGCCCATCGTCAGCCGCTCAGCTGAATGGGCGGATTTGCTGGCCGACGCGGTTGGTATTGCCATCGGGCTTGTGCCGGGGCAGATGCGCGCGCGCCGGGGTTAAACCGGCTTTGCTTCGGGCTTGGGTCTGAGCACCTCAAGTGGTTTGCGCACAGTTTCCCGCAGCCCCGGACCGCTTGGCGCCTGGACCCGCTTTGAGGCTTCAACCAGCAACACCCCCCCCGCAGCCACCACGCTGAGGCGCCCTCCGAGGCTCTCCCACATGCCGGCTGTCTTGCGCCAGAATCGCCTGTCTGAGGGCGGTTGATACAATGTGGTGCGGTGCCGCTCTGGCAGAAAGTTATGGGCCTTAAGCTGATTTTCCAGCTGCGATTGCGTGTAGGGCCGTCCGTGCCCAAAAGGCGTTTTGTCCGAGCGTGACCACAGCCCCGCCCGGTTTGGCACCACAAACAGCACCGAACCACCCGGCCCCAGCACCCGCCAGCATTCCTCCAGCAAGGCCGAAGGCTGCTCGGACGTTTCAAGCCCATGCGTAAGCAACAGCTTGTCCACATGGCCAGTTTCCAGCGGCCACATGGTTTCTTCAACCAAAACCGAGACATTGGGCATGCCCTGCGGCCAGCTGATCACGCCCTGTGGCCCTGGCATTAACCCAATCACCCGCCGTGCATCCGCCAGATAAGGCCGCAAAAACGGCACGGCAAAACCAAAGCCCGCAACGGTCTGACCCTTGGCTTCGGGCCAAAGCTTCAGCACTTCTTCACGCACGGTTTTCTGCGCCGCGCGGCCCAGCGCGCTGCGATAATAGAAATTCCTCAGATCTTGCACATCAAGATACATTGCACAGCCTGCGCAGTTGGGTCACTGTCGACCCTAGCTGAAACTGATGAAAGGGAAAGCACCATGTCCTTACACCTGATGACCATTCCCTGTCTGTCCGACAATTATGCCTATCTGATCCATGATCCCACGACAGGCCAAACCGCCGTGGTGGATGTGCCCGAAGTCGGCCCGATCTTGGACGCCCTTGATCAACAGGGCTGGACACTGAGCCACATCCTGCTGACCCACCACCATTATGATCATATTGATGGCGTGGAAGATTTATTGGCCAAAGCCCCCGCCCAGGTGATTGGGGCCGCAGCCGATGCACATCGCTTGCCCCCTCTTGACCTTGCGGTGAAGGAAGGCGACACCATAACCATCGGTACTGAAACGGGCCATGTGATAGATGTCTCGGGCCACACTGTGGGCCACATCGCCATTCATTTCCCCGACAGCAAACTTGTTTTCACCGCCGACAGCCTGATGGCGTTGGGCTGCGGGCGGCTGTTTGAGGGCACGCCCTCGCAAATGTACTCAAGCCTTGCAAAACTGGCCGCCCTGCCCGGTGACACAACCGTATGTTCTGGCCATGAATACACCCAAAGCAACGCTAAATTTGCCCTGACCATTGACCCCGACAACCAGGCCCTTATCTCAAGGGCAGAGGCGGTGACGGCGGCCCGTGCAAAAAACCAGCCTACGGTGCCCTCTCTCTTGTCCGAAGAATTGGCGACAAATCCTTTTTTGCGCGCCTCTGACCCGGCCATTCAAGCCCATCTGGGAATGCAAAATTCTGAGCCAGTCGACGTATTTACAGAAATTCGCGCCCGAAAAGACAGGTTTTGAACCGCAAAAACAACGAAAACGGCACAATTGCCAAAAAATGTGAACACCAAAACCCAAAAAGGCCTTGAAGCAGGGCCGATATCGACCAAACTTTAATAGTATCAGGCCAACATCGGCCCGACACAGAGCAGCAAGATTTGGAAGGAGCACCAAACGTGCCTTCATTCTCAACGACACTCGAGCAGGCAATCCATGCAGCTTTGGCGCTGGCCAATGCCCGCCAACACGAATTCGCAACGTTGGAACATCTGCTTCTGGCGCTGATTGATGAGCCGGACGCGTCCCGCGTCTTAAAGGCTTGCAACGTCGATGCAGAAGATTTGCGCACCACCCTGGTCGACTTCATCGATGATGATCTGGCCAATCTGGTCACCGATATCGAAGGCTCCGAAGCAGTGCCCACCGCCGCCTTCCAGCGCGTAATCCAGCGTGCCGCGATTCATGTGCAATCCTCGGGGCGCACCGAAGTGACCGGCGCCAACGTGCTGGTTGCAATCTTTGCCGAGCGTGAATCAAACGCCGCCTATTTCCTTCAGGAACAGGATATGACCCGTTATGATGCGGTGAATTTCATTGCCCATGGCGTGGCCAAAAACCCTGCATTTGGCGAAAGCCGCTCGGTCTCAGGCTCGGACGAACCGGATGAGAAATTTGGCCGCCCCGATCTGGAAAGCGATGCCGTAGAAGCAGGCGAATCCGCCTTGGCCAAATATTGCGTGGACCTGAATGAGAAGGCCCGTGCAGGTGATATTGACCCGTTGATTGGCCGCGATCAGGAGGTTGAACGCTGCATTCAGGTGCTGTGTCGTCGCCGCAAGAACAATCCATTGCTAGTGGGTGATCCCGGCGTTGGTAAAACAGCCATTGCCGAGGGCCTTGCCAATAAGGTTATTCATGGTGAAACGCCTGAGGTACTATCGCGCACCACAATCTTCTCACTTGATATGGGCGCATTGCTGGCTGGCACCCGCTATCGCGGTGATTTTGAAGAGCGTTTGAAAGCCGTGGTCACCGAATTGGAAGATCATCCCGATGCGGTTCTGTTCATCGACGAAATTCACACGGTCATTGGCGCCGGGGCCACATCTGGGGGGGCGATGGATGCATCAAACCTGCTGAAACCCGCGTTGCAAGGTGGCAAGCTGCGTTGCATGGGATCGACCACCTATAAGGAATTCCGCCAGCACTTCGAAAAGGACCGCGCGCTCAGCCGCCGGTTCCAGAAAATCGACGTGGCCGAACCCACTGTTGAAGATGCGGTGAAAATTCTCAAAGGGCTGAAACCCTATTTTGAAGACCACCATTCGGTCAAATACACCAATGACGCCATAAAGGCAGCGGTGGACCTGTCGGCACGATATATCAATGACCGCAAATTGCCCGATAAGGCGATTGATGTGATTGACGAAGCCGGTGCCGCACAACATTTGGTGGCCGCCTCCAAGCGTCGCAAATCCATTGGCGTCAAGGAAATCGAGGATGTGGTCGCCAAAATCGCCCGCATTCCACCCAAGAACGTCACCAAGGATGATGCGCAGGTTCTCAAGGATCTGGAAAAATCGCTCAAGCGGGTGGTCTTTGGCCAGGACAAGGCAATTGATGCGCTGTCCAGTGCAATCAAACTGTCGCGGGCTGGCCTGCGCGAGCCTGAAAAACCTATCGGCAACTACTTGTTTGCCGGGCCAACAGGTGTGGGCAAAACCGAAGTGGCCAAACAACTGGCGGATTCGCTGGGTGTGGAGCTTTTGCGATTTGATATGTCCGAATACATGGAGAAACACGCGGTTTCACGCCTGATTGGGGCGCCTCCCGGTTATGTTGGCTTTGATCAGGGCGGACTGCTGACGGATGGTGTCGATCAACACCCCCATTGCGTTCTGCTGCTGGATGAGATCGAAAAAGCGCATCCGGATGTGTTCAACATTCTGTTGCAGGTGATGGACCACGGCAATCTGACCGATCACAACGGACGCACCGTGAATTTTCGCAATGTCGTGCTGATCATGACCTCAAACGCGGGCGCAGCAGAACAGGCTAAATCGGCCATCGGCTTTGGCCGGGACCGCCGTGAAGGTGAAGACACCGCCGCGATTGAACGCACGTTTACACCCGAATTCCGCAACCGTCTGGATGCGGTGATCAGCTTCTCACCTCTGCCCAAGGATGTGATCCTACAAGTGGTTGAGAAATTTGTGCTGCAACTTGAAGCGCAATTGATGGATCGCAACGTGGTGATCGAACTGACCAAACCCGCCGCCGAATGGCTGGCTGAAAAGGGCTATGATGATAAGATGGGCGCGCGCCCGCTGGGCCGTGTGATCCAGGAATACATCAAAAAACCTCTGGCCGAAGAACTGCTGTTTGGCAAACTGACCAAGGGTGGGCTGGTCAAGGTTGGCATCAAGGATGGCAAGATCGACCTCAAGATGGAAGGCCCCGAGCGCCCTCGCATCAGCGGTAAGAAAAAGCCCCCTCTGCTGACGGCAGACTGATGCAGCTGGCAACCCACGTTGCAGCTCTGGTACTTTTCGCACAGGCGGCCCACGGCGGGCCGCCTGAACTCGTTTGGCCTCTGGACTGTGAACAGGGCAAAACCTGCTACATCGAAGACTATGTCGATAGCGACCCCGGCCCCGATAAAACCGATTTCACCTGTGGCCTTAAAACACGGGATGGGCATCGCGGCACCGATATCGTTTTGCAGGACTTCGCCATGATGGATCGCGGCGTAGATGTCCTCGCCGCCGCCCCCGGTACAATCGCTGCCATGCGCGACGGGGTTGAGGATATGGCCGTTACCGCCGCAACACGCGAGGCAACCAAAGGCCGCGAATGTGGCAACGCGGTGCGCATTGACCACGGCGATGGCTGGCAAACGCTGTATTGCCATATGCGACAAGGATCAATCACCGTACACAACGGTGATCAGGTGGCAGCGGGTGATACACTTGGCCTTGTGGGCCTCAGCGGGCTGACCAATATCCCCCATTTGCACATATCCGTTCTAAAGGATGGAAAGGTGGTCGACCCGTTTCAGCCCAACCCACCCAGCGGGGCCACTTGTGGTGCGAGCGGCGCTACCCTCTGGGCGACCACGCCCGCACACCATCGCGCAGGATTGTTCACCGCCGGGATGACAACGCAGGTGCCTGATTTTGCGGATATAAAATCAGGTACGGCCCGTGCAGATGACACCCAGCCTGACCAGCCATTGGTGCTCTATGGCCATGTCTTTTATGCTGAAAGCGGCGATACACTCACCCTGACCACCACTGGCCCGGAGGGCGTGATCTTCAGCAAACAGATCCTGTTGAAAGACCCCAAAAACCAACTGTTCCGCGCTTATGGCCGCAAAGCCCCGCCCGATGGATGGCCGACAGGCACATATCGCGGCGTTGTCCGCCTGGAACGCAATGGCACGTTGATTGCCTGGCGCCACGCAGATATCACGGTCACTTCTCAGTGAATTTCAGTTCAATCCGCCGGTTTTGGGCGCGTGCTTCGGCGCTGTCAGCAGGGTTAATTGGCTGATACTGACCAAACCCATTGGCCGACAAACGGCTTGGCGGAAGCCCAAGGAATTCAACCATGTAACGCACCACAGACAAGGCGCGCGCCTGACTCAGCTCCCAATTATCGGCAAATTCCGCACCGCGCACAATCGGCACATCATCAGTATGGCCATCGACCTGTAGAACCCAGTCGATCTCGCTTGGGATATCACCTGCAATATTGCGCAGGATGCCCGCGATTTTGGCAATCTCGCGCTGGCCTTCTGCTGAAAGGCGCGCCTTGCCAGGGGGAAACAACACTTCTGAGGAGAACACAAAGCGATCACCCACAATCCGCACGCCCTCTTGCGTGCCCAGAACATCCCGCAGACGCCCAAAGAACTCGGACCGGTATTTCTCTAGGTTTTCTTTCTCAGCCTGCAAAAGTTTGCGCTTTTCTTCCTCCAATTCGGCCCGACGGCGCTGTTCAGCAGCCACACGGGCCAATGCGGTGTTCAGGTCATTGCCAAGTGACTGCAACTGCACTTCCGAGGCCGCCTCGCGCACTTTGGCCTCGTCCAACACCGCCTGAAGCCCGGCCAATTGTTGGCGCAGCGCCGCCACCTGTTGATTAAGCAATACCTGCTGGGCTTGCGCCTCGGTGCTGATCGCCTTTTGATTGGCCAATGCTGTTTGCGCTTGTGCCAAAAGGGCGGCGCGTTCCTGTGCTTTGGTCAGCTCGGTTGCGGCGTCTTGCTCAGCGGCCAGCTTGGCGGCAAGGGCTGCGGCCAGTTGTTGGCGCACCTCGCCAGCTGATAGCTTGATCGTTTCCAAAGTTTGCTGCTCCGCCAGAAGCCGGGCGATTTGTTGCTCAGCCGCCGCCAGCTCGGCAATCACCGCATCCAGTGCGGCTTGCACATCGCTCAATTGGACAGACGTGAGCTCTTGTCCTGCCGTGGCGGCCGCCAGCTCTGCGCGCAGCACCGCAATGGTGGTGGATGATTGATCACCGGCCAGCAAAGCGGCGGCCAATTGCACATCCAGATCATCCCCTGCGGTTTGCGCTGCCGCCAACATCGCAAGTGTTTCTTCTGCTTTGCGCCGCTCTTCCTCCAGCGCCAAAGTCATGGCTGTCAGTTCGGCATCGGCATTTTCAAGGCGTTCACGCAGGGCCTCGGCGGCGGCGGCTTCGGCAAGACGACCGGCTTCCTCATCGCTCAGCTGGCTTTCCAACAGCGCCTGCGCCGTCTGCCCTTCAGCGTTCTGCACCTCCAAATCGGCGATCAGGGCCTGCAATGCCTCGCGCTTGGCGGCGGCCAGTCGGGCGGTTTCGACCTGAACATCAATTTCATCTCGCAACCCTGCCAAAGCAAGGTTCAACGCCTCTTGCTGTGTCATCAGCGTGGCGTTTTGCCCTTCCAGATCGGCCACAGTACCCAAGGCCGTGTCGCGCTCGGCCAGAAGGCTGGCGACCTGTTCTTCAAAACTGGCAATGCGCGAGGCTTGCGCATCACGCTCGTTGGACAGTGTGGCGATCAGGGCCGCCTGCTGATCTTGCAGCGTGCGGGCATCACCCAATGTGGTCGTCAATGTGCCAACCCGGTCGCTCAGACTGGCGGACCGATCTTGTTCCAACCCCAACGCCTGCGCCAAGGCCGCCACTTCGGCAGACAATTCATTTAATTCACTTTCCTGCCCGCTGATTGTTTCGCTCAGCACAAATTGCACCACCATAAAAATGGTCAGCACAAACATCAGCACCAGCAACAGCCCGGTCATTGCATCCACAAATCCAGGCCAGATTGAGGATTGAAACCGTGCGCCAGTGCGTCGGGATAGGGTCATGGCTTAGCTGCCCTCGCCCCAGTTTTTTTCCCGGCGTGCGACCCGTGCCTTTTGCTGAGCGCTGATCTGGTTGAATATCTTGCTGAGTGCGGCCAGATCGGTGCGAATTTCTGTCATGGTTTCCTGACGTCCGGCGCTGATTTCTTCCAGTATCCGCAGCATTTGCACATCAATTGATCGCAGCCGCATCCGGCTTTCGGCATCTAGTCCCGCATCACCACCCGGTTCGGGGTGTTCCAGTTTATGCAGCAGCCTTTCCTGCCCCTCGGCGACGCGCATCATAGTGACGTTCAAAGGGTTTGCTTCGCCCATACGGTGGGTGAGCCGTTCAACCGAATCCGCCAGAACGCCCAGCTTTTCATCCACCATAGCGCGGCTGACATCCGATTGGGTCAGCATCATTTGCAGGCTTTCCATCTGCTCGGCCATGTGATCAAGCACGCCGACAACAGCAGGGCCTTCGCCGGTGCCTTCGGTATCGCCCGACGAAAACCCAACGCGGGTGATGGTCGACATCCATTCTTCCAACTCACGGTAGAACCGGTTTTGGCCGTGACCTGCAAACAACTCCAGCAGGCCCACAACCAGTGATCCGGCAAGTCCCAAAAGAGATGAGGCAAAGGCCACGCCCATGCCGCCCAGTTGCGCCTCAAGCCCGGTCATCAGGCGGTTGAACACCTCAACACCGCCTTCGCCGTCTTGCGGGGCAAGGCTTCGGATCGTATCCACAACCGCAGGAACAGTTGTGGCCAGCCCATAGAATGTGCCCAAAAGCCCTAGAAAAATCAGCAGGTTAACAATATACCGCGTGATTTCACGGGCCTCATCAACCCGCTGCGCCACGGAATCCAATATTGACCGCGCTGACGTTGATGCGATCTGCATCCGCTTGCCACGCTGCCTGAGCAATGTGGCCAGCGGAGCCAACAATTGTGGGGCTATGATATGTTCGTGGCTAGGGCTTTGGGCCGCAAAGCCCTCAATCCATTTGACCGAAGCAAACAGCTGAAGCACCTGCCAGAAACAGGCCAAAACACCGATCACAAAGACAAACATGATAAAACCGTTAAACCACGGGTTTGCCTCGAACACAGGCAATACGCTTGGCAGGGCCAAAAAGGCCCCGGCGCCCGTCAGCCCCAGTGTCATCAACATCAAGATGATCTGGCGGACAGGGTGGGAAAACTGCGGCTCGACCTCGCGGTCCGGCTGGTCCATTTGGGACAACTCCCGGCACTGTTTTTGTTGGGCTGACCCTAGTCGGTCTGCCTCCTCAAGCCAAGGATTTATGCAGCAAGCGATTTCACCCGTTTTGCCAGCCACACAAGATCGGGGTCATGGATGCGCAGTTCGGCCAGATGTGTGGAGGTATTAAACAGATATTCGGTGTTCGGCCCCATCCCACCATGCGCACGCGCAATGATCTGGGCTTGCTCTTCGAGGTCCAGACCGCCGCAATATTGCACATGCTCAGTGTCAACCACATAGGTCACCGCCTCAACTTGTCGCCCATCTGCCAGGGTAACGGTCAGAAACTTCTCCAGATAGGCCGAAGAGATCAACTCTCGTTCGCGCAGATATTCAAGCACATCATCGCGGATGTCATCAGCCACAGCCAAAGCCACGCCTTCACAGCGGGATTTCACACATTCATCCAGCGCCAGCACCAATCCGGGGCTTTCATCGGTGCCACGGTGATGAATGGAGCGCATACAAAAGCTGCGCGCATAGCCCGTTAGCGTGCCAAGCACCCGTTCGGACACATCAAAACCGGGGTTCCACACCAAAGAGCCATAGCCAAACACCCACATTGTCATTTTACTGTTCCTTGTCCTGCCCCATCTATAAACACCATGTGGTTAGAGCGTGAAAGAGGCGATCATCATCATGCGGCTGCTACTTACTCTGGTCATACTTTGTGCGGCATTGTGGTCGGGCTATTGGTATGTCACCTCCACTGCCATGGAAGAGGGCCTGTCAGCTTGGCTTGCTGATCGGCGGGCAGAGGGTTGGGTGGCAGAAACCTCAGATCTGTCTGTTGCTGGTTTCCCAAACCGGATCGACACCACGTTTAGCGATCTGGCGCTTGCTGATCCGGGCACGGGGTTGGCATGGGAAGCGCCGTTGTTTCAAATTCTGGCGCTCAGCTATAAGCCCAATCACCTGATTGCCGTTTGGCCGCATGAACAGCGCATTGCCACACCTTACGATAAATACGATGTGATCAGCACAGACATGCGCGCCAGCCTGATTGTAGAGGCGGCAACTGATCTGGCTTTGAAACGCCTGACCCTGACAGCTGAAAACCTGGAAGTTGAAAACCAGACCATCGTGCTGAACAGTGCGGTTGATCGCACCAGCCTCACCGCGCTGACCCTCGCCGCAGAGCGGGTTGAGGACGACCCGGCCCCCGCGTACCGCTTCGGCTTTTTGGCCGATGGGTTTGCGCCGTCTGTTCCCTGGAAGGTGCAACTTGATCCAATGAGGGTGCTGCCTGACCGGCTCAGAGCGTTGAACGCCGATATCATGGTGACGTTTGACGCGCCGTGGGATCGCTTCGCCATTGAAACCGCGCGCCCGCAACCGCGCGTGATCAAACTGCGCCTCGCCGAGGCAAAATGGGGCCAGCTGGAGCTTCAGCTGGCCGGTGATCTGATTGTGGACGAGGCAGGGCTACCCAGCGGAACATTGGCGATCAAAGCGCGCAACTGGCGTGAGATTTTAGAGCTTGGCGTTAAATCCGGCGCGATCCCCGAAGTTTTGGCCGGATCACTGGAAGAAGGTTTGAGCATGCTGGCATTCATGGCCGGCAAACCCTCAACGCTGGATGTAGCGCTGGAGTTTTCAAATGGCCGGGTATTTTTGGGGCCGATCCCAATTGGCCCTGCCCCTGTGCTGCGCATCCGCTAACCTGCATGTCGGGCGGTTTAACCCGAAAAAACAGCGACTACTTACAATACGATCCGCTGCGATAGCTGGCTGTGTCAAAATGGAAATGATCACGGTGATGCCGATCTGATTTCGGCCCCAGAACGGTGCCAAACGGCCCACAAGCCGAGCTGTGCAATTCGCGCAGGATTCTGCCGTCCTTGCCACCGCCCCAATCGCCTAGCACGGTGATTTCCTTGCCATTGGCCAGCCCAAACCCGGCAATATCAATCGCATTGCCCTTGGCGTGTTCCGACAGGCGTGCCCCGCGTTTGGAATTGCGCGTCCGACACGCATAATGCGCCACGACGTGTAACGAGGTCAGCCCGCCACCACGTTTGCCCACGGTCGGCACTGCCTCATTGCTGACCCAGCTATTTAGTGTTTGTGCAGTGGTGCAATTCATCAAGGATTGCTGACTGAGCGTGATGCCGCCGACAGAGCGCACCCGCACAGCATTTGAAAACCCGCAAGCCCCATTTCCGGGGACATCGCCCACCGGCTCGCCCTGAATTTGCGGATCACCACACACCGACCCTTTGGAGGAAACATGAGGCGTGTCCCTACCTCCGCCAACCATCGAACACCCCATAACAATCAATGGGATAACCAGTAACCACCGCATATATATCAGCCCCTGTTCGAGCGCCCGAAATTAGGCGCATCAGTGTCTTGCCCGGCCTCAATGATACCACGGCGAATGGCGCGTGTCCGGGTGAAATACGCATGCAGATGATCACCGTCGCCCGTGCGAATGGCGCGTTGCAGCGCGAACAGTTCTTCGGTGAATCGGCCAAGAATTTCCAGCGTTGCTTCTTTGTTGTTCAAAAACACATCGCGCCACATGGTGGGATCACTGGCCGCAATCCGGGTGAAATCACGAAAGCCGGCAGCGGAGTATTTGATCACCTCAGTATCCGTCACGCGGCGCAGATCATCGGCGACACCAACCATCGTATAAGCGATCAGATGCGGCGCATGTGAGGTGACGGCCAGCACCAGATCATGATGTTCCGCATCCATTTCTTCAGTAAGCGCTCCCATGCCTTGCCAAAGCGCTTCGACCCGATCCACAGCTGAACGATCACTGCCAGGTGGCGGAACGATCAGACACCAGCGATTGTCAAACAACTCAGCAAAGCCCGAGCGTGGCCCGGAATGCTCGGTGCCAGCCAACGGATGGGCGGGCACAAAATGCACGCCGTCTGGCAAATGCGGAGCAACAGCCGCAATCACCTGCGCTTTCACCGAGCCGACATCCGAAACCGTCGCCCCCGGTTTCAATGCCGGTGCAATCTCAGCGGCAACCGCGCCCATAACCCCGACAGGGACACACAGCACCACCAGATCAGCACCTTCTACGGCCTCGACAGCGCTGTCACAAACACGATCGCACAGGCCGATTTCACGGGCGGTATCACGGGTTTGCGCCGACCGCGCATAGCCGGTGACCTCGCCCGCCAGCCCGGCGCGTTTGATTGCGTGAAACATCGACGACGCGATCAGGCCAAGCCCGATCAACGCAACGCGGTTGTAAATCTGGCTCATCTGGCTTGCTCCATAAACTTGCCAACCGCATGGGCCACCTGACGGCAGCTGGCCTCATCGCCGACAGTGATGCGCAAACAATGCGGCAGTTTGTACCCGGCCACACGGCGTACAATAAGGCCTTGTTCCTTCAGGAATTCATCACAGGCTTCGGCCTCATCCTGACTGGCGAACCGGGCCAGAATGAAATTAGCCGTCGAAGTGTCAGAGGGCACACCATGTTCGGCCAATGCCTCGGCCAGCCAGGCGCGTAGACGGGTGTTGTCATCGCGGCATTTGTTGGTCCAGTTCACATCGCGCACAGCCGCCTCGGCTGCGGCCAATGCGGATTGGCTCACGTTGAATGGCCCGCGAATACGGTTCAGCACGTCAATCACATGCGCAGGGCCATAGCCCCAGCCGATACGCAGCGCACCCAATCCGTAGATCTTTGAAAACGTGCGGGTCATCACCACGTTGTCACGCGACTCGACCAGAGCAGCGCCGCCGTCATAGCCCTCAACGTATTCGGCATAGGCCCCGTCAATCACCAAGAGCGCCTGCTCCGGCAAGCCGCGCGCCAGACGGGCCAGTTCGCTTTCGCCAACCATCGTGCCGGTGGGGTTGTTGGGATTGGCGACAAACACCAGTTTTGTGCGCTCATTGCACGCAGCCAGAATGGCATCCACATCTGTCACACGCTCGCGCTCGGGTACTTCAACAGGTGTGGCACCTGCCGCCAGAGCAGAAATGCGGTACATGGCAAAGCCGTGTTCAGTAAAGACCACCTCATTGCCAGGGCCGGCATAGGCCTGGCACAAAAAGGCGATAATCTCGTCGCTGCCCGCACCGCAGATCACACGCTCCGGGTCCACGCCGTGGATGTCCCCGATGGCCAGGCGCAGCGAGGCATGATCCGCTGAAGGGTAGCGGTGCAGCTCGAACGCCAGCTTGCGATACGCATCTTTGGCGGTGTCACTGGGGCCAAACGGGTTCTCGTTTGAGCTGAGCTTGGTCACATTGGCCACACCCGCCACATGGGCCGCCCCACCTTCATAGGGCCGAATATCCATAATTCCGGGCTGTGGTGTAATCTTTGTCATAACCCAATCCTTCCCAGGCGGCCGTGTAGCAGTGGCATATGCGCATGATCGGCAATAAAACAAAAGGCCGCGGCGGTTTCCCGTCGCGGCCCTTGGCAGAAATGTAACAGCAAGAGCAGTTTTCGTTCGATCTGAACAGATTGAAAGAAAAACGTCCCACCATAGCACCGATGGTGCTGCGTTTCTCAAATACGCATTCAGCAGGCGATTTGAGAAACGCTTTTGTTAATTCTGCGCGTAGAATTCGATGACGAGGTTCGGTTCCATCATCACCGGATAAGGCACATCGCCCAGGCCCGGTGTGCGGACGAATTTTGCAGTCATCTTGGAATGATCCGCTTCGATGTAATCGGGCACATCGCGCTCGGCCAGTTGAGTGGCTTCGATCAGCACAGCAATCTGCTTGGAGCGCTCACGCACTTCGATCACGTCACCTTCTTTTACACGGTAAGAGGCGATGTTGACCTTGTTGCCATTCACACGGACATGGCCGTGGTTCACGAACTGGCGTGCGGCAAACATGGTTGCAACGAATTTGGCACGGTAAACAACCGCGTCCAGACGACGCTCCAGCAGACCCACCAGGTTTTCACCGGTGTCGCCTTTAACACGGGCCGCTTCAGAGAAGATGCGCTTGAATTGTTTCTCGGTCAGATCGCCGTAGTAGCCTTTCAGCTTCTGCTTGGCGCGAAGCTGCAAACCAAAGTCAGACAGCTTGCCCTTGCGGCGCTGGCCGTGTTGGCCGGGCGGGTTTTCGCGGCGATTGACGGGGGATTTCGGACGACCCCAGATGTTTTCACCCATCCGGCGGTCAATTTTGTACTTGGCAGACGTGCGTTTGGTCACGGCTGATCTCCTTCACTTGGTTACGAAGGGCGTTGTCCTCTGGCCGAAGCCCGACAGGCATCCCCTTGCGGGGGCCACCAACACCAATGAAAGCGCGCTTATACAGGGGATTTGAGGGGTGTCAACATCACAGATGCTCCGGGGCATTGTCTGCCCCCGGGGTGGCGAACAGACGAGCGCTCCCGAGCGTTTTATCCCCGCAAATCCGCAGGCAGAATGATCGGCGCGCGCACATCACCCTATCGCCAGCCCAAAGAGGGGGGCTGACGATGGCCCGGGGCCTACGGCCTGTTAACCGGGCTAAAGCGTATCACCTTTAACCTGAGGCAGGCAAAAAGGCGA
>Ga0209121_10001201_pt1 | contig 27164 bp, 24 predicted proteins | sample Cruoilmetagenom3_FD_187292 | JGI IMG/M metagenome (GOLD analysis project Ga0209121, IMG submission 187292) | Oil polluted marine microbial communities from Coal Oil Point, Santa Barbara, California, USA - Sample 3 (SPAdes) (version 2) | ecosystem: Environmental > Aquatic > Marine > Oil seeps ...
AAAACTAGCATCTTTCATAAAACGATAAATAGAATGGTTGAAAGCAAGCCAATATATCAAAATCAAATAAAACAGATACTAAGCGTATAACTCAAAACAATTATATTGATATTGAATGTTTACGGTTTGAAGATAGAATAGAATCTCAATTAAATATTACTGGAGATATTGAAGATGTTTTAGTTCCTCCATTGTTATTTTTGTCATTTGTAGAAAACAGCTTTAAGCACGGTTTAAAAGAAAACGATAAAATTAAAATCGAAATGAACTTTGAAGTTGTAGCTAAACGCTATTTAGAGTTTACGATAGTTAATAATTTTAATCCTAGCCTCATTAAAAGTGATGGTATTGGAAATGTCAACGCCAGAAGAAGACTAAAACTTTTGTTTGCTAATGATTTTGTTATGGATTCAAAAGTGACAGATGATAACTATAACTTGTTTTTAAAAATCCCTATTTAATGAAAATTAAGTGCGTTATAATAGATGATGAACGACTCGCGATAGAAGTTATAGAGCGTCATTTAAAGAACTTTGATCATGTCGAAATCGTCGCCTCTTTTGAAAATCCGTTGAAGGCATATCCACTTTTAGAACAAGAGAAAATAGATGTTATTTTTTTAGATATAAATATGCCTCAGATGACGGGCTTTTCATTTATAGAAAACCTTAGCAACAAACCCTTAATTGTGTTTACCACAGCATATAGAGAATATGCCGTGAAGAGTTTTGAGCTTAGTGTATTAGATTATCTAGTTAAACCTATACCGTTTAATAGATTTTTAAAGACTATGAATAAGGTGTACCAACAAGTATATATGAATAATGTCAGTGGAGATACTAACCTACAGCAAGAACCTCATATATTTTTAAAGGTTAATAAGAAACTTATTAAAATAAACCTTAACGATATTTTATTTATCGAAAGTTTAAAAGATTACATAAAAGTGATTACTACAGTTGGAGATTACGTGGTACATAAATCACTTACAGCTATAACTGAAGAATTACCTCAGTCTAGCTTTATAAGAATACATCGCTCTTATACCATTTCTATTAATAAGATAATAGCGCTTGAGGGTAATACAATAGAAATTTCTAATAAGAAAATACCAATAGGTAGAAACTACCTTAAAAAAACAAAGGAGCGAATTTTTAATAATAACGACAACTAACGCATAAATTCAATATAAAAATGAAAGAAACTATTTCACAACCTAAAAACAATACATTCATACCAATAGCAATTATAGCAGGCTTGTTCTTTGTTTTTGGATTTGTCACATGGATTAATGGTGCTTTAATTCCTTTTATGAAAACCATTAACGAATTAACAGATGCACAATCCTATTTAGTAGCTTCAGCATCTTATATTTCATTTGTTGTTATGGCGTTGCCAGCATCTTACATTATAAACAAGATTGGCTTTAGAAAAGGAATGTCTTTAGGTTTAATTATTATGGCATTAGGAGCATTAGTATTTATACCAGCAGCAGGAGCAAGAACATATTGGGTGTTTCTAGCTGGTATTTTTATTCAAGGAGCAGGAATGACCTTATTACAAACCGCATCTAATCCATACATCACGATATTAGGACCAATAGAAAGTGCCGCTAAGCGTATTGCTATTATGGGAATTGCCAATAAAGTAGCCGGAGGCCTCGGCTCAGTTATTTTTGGAGCAATTTTATTGTCTGGTATTGACGGTATGAAAGACAAATTAAGTACTGTTGATGCTACCGAAAAAGCAAATATTTTGAACACCATGGCTGATAGTGTGGTGACACCATATATAATAATGGCCATTGTTTTATTCGTTTTAGGTATTTTAATACGAAAAGCACCTTTACCACACGTTGAAGCAGAGCCAATAGAGGATTCTAAAGAAGGTGAAAAATCTAAAACAAGCATTTTTCAATTCCCTCATTTATGGTTAGGTGTTTTAGCATTATTTCTTTATGTAGGTGTTGAGGTAATAGCTGGAGACACAATTATATCTTATGGTATTTCATTAGATATACCTGTTGAAAAGGCTAAATTTTTCACTTTGTTTACACTAATGGCTATGGTAGCAACCTATGCCTTAGGAGTATTTTTAATCCCAAAATATATTAGTCAGGCGGTTGCTTTAAAAGCAAGTGCGATTTTAGGTATTATACTTTCGTTTTGTATTGTATTTACCACTGGATTTACTTCTGTACTTTTTGTTGCTGCTTTAGGTATTGCCAATGCATTAGTTTGGCCTGCAATATGGCCCTTAGCTCTAACAGGATTAGGAAAGTTTACAAAAACAGCCTCTGCATTATTAATAATGGCAATTTCTGGTGGAGCGATTCTACCTCCACTTTATGGAGCTTTGGTAGATAATAAAAAAGAGCAATTACTTGCTAAGGGTATTGAAGAAGCTCCTGCATTGGCTGAAGCTGCTTCTTATGGCTATTGGATATTATTGCCTTGCTATATTGTTATTCTGTACTACGCATTTGCAGGTCATAAAGTTGGATTAAAAAAGAACTAATTCTGTATTGTAGATGAAAGCTAGAATAGAATCCGTAGACCTATTAAGGGGTTTTACAATTGTAGCAATGATATTGGTTAATACGCCAGGTACGTGGAGTCATGTTTATGCTCCTTTACGACATGCCGAGTGGCATGGATTAACTCCAACAGATTTAATATTTCCTTTCTTTTTATTTATTGTAGGTATCTCTATTTACTTTGCCTATAAGAATAAATCCAATACTAATTCTACGTACAAAAAAATAATTACAAGAAGCTTAAAACTTTTAGGACTTGGATTATTGCTGAATTTATTTTCACCCTATTTTCCATTTTTTGAAGACTTTGAAACATTAAGAATACCCGGAGTGCTCCAGCGAATAGGAATTGTGTTTTTAATTTCGTCGATATTATATCTTAATTTTAATTGGAAGACATTATTAGCAATTACAATTGTAATACTACTTGGTTATTGGTTGTGGCTTGGCTTTATTCCATTTCAAGATGGGCAATTACCAACTTTCGATAGAGCACCAAATAACTGGTCTAATTTTATAGATTCAAAGATACTTGGTAAACATATGTGGCAAGCAGATTATGATCCAGAAGGATTAATAAGCACATTACCCTCAATTGCGTCATGTATCTCTGGAATCTTAATTGGAAAGCTTTTAGACAGACTAACCGATGTGAAGTATCTATTTTTTGCTGCTGTTAGTTTTCTTATTTCTGGTTATATTTTGAGCATCTGGTTTCCTATTAATAAAGCAATATGGAGTAGCAGTTTCGTACTCGTTACAAACGGATGGGCTACTTTAATACTGGGTATTATCTATTATTTTAAAGACATTAAACAATTGAAATTTGGTTCTATTTTTAAATATGTTGGAATGAATGCAATAACCATTTATTTCTTATCTAGTTTAATTTCTAAATCAATGTACCTTATAAAAGTTGGTGATAACAGTAATTTGCACTCTTACTTGTATGAAACTGTATTTGTACACTCATTTATTTCGGATAACCTTTCCTCACTATTATATGCCTTAGCTGTAGTTGCTGTTTATTTAGGTTTAGGGAATTACTTATTTAGAAAAAAAATATTTATCAAAGTATAACACTAAACATATCCTCTAATCATTAGCTGTTTATCGTTAATTAAAGATGTTACAAAGCACAAAAAAGCCTTAATAATTCAAAGATTATTAAGGCTTTACAACATTAAAAAGTGGTCCCACTTGGGCTCGAACCAAGGACCACCTGATTATGAGTCAGGTGCTCTAACCAACTGAGCTATGGGACCATTGACTAGTGTCAATCTCTTTTATTACTAAAGAGTGTGCAATATTACTACATATTTTAAAACTCCACAAGAAAATTAATTCAATTTACTTGTCTATTTCTTGACATAGTTCAATTAAAACACCATTTGTAGATTTAGGATGCAAAAAAGCGATTAACTTATTATCAGCACCTTTCTTTGGCACTTTATGAATCATTTCAAAACCCTCTTTAGTTAATCGTTTAATTTCCTTCTCAATATTGTCTACAGCAAAAGCTATATGATGGATTCCTTCGCCTTTCTTCTCAATAAACTTAGCTATTGGGCTATTTTCATTTGTTGCTTGTAACAGTTCAATTTTGTTAGGTCCACATTTAAAAAAGGAAGTTTTTACACCTTCGCTTTCCACCTCTTCAATTTTATAATGTTCTTTTCCGAATAAACTAGCAAAAAGATTATTTGAATTCTCAATATCTTTTACAGCAATACCTATATGTTCAATTTTTCTCATTAAAACTTTATTTTATGACCGCAATTACGGAATTCTTATGTTTATAAAACATGATTTTTGTTATATAAAAATACTATAATCCTTAAATATCCTCTACTTTTGCAGACGATTAGTTATAATAATCATTATGGAAGAATTTACGCAGAGGCAAAAAAAAATAGGAGGCATACTCCAACAAGACTTAGCAGAAGTATTGCAAAAAGCATCTATTGATGGTGGTTTACGAGGTGTTATTATCTCAGTGAGTAAAGTAAATGTCACTACAGATTTATCAGTAGCTAAAGTATATCTTAGTATATTTCCGAATAAAGAAGCTGAACCTTTACTCGAAGGAATTAGGTCTAATAAACCTCTTATTAGACATGAATTGGCTCAAAGAACACGTCACCAATTAAGACGTATGCCACAACTCGAATTTTTTATTGACGATTCTTTAGAATATATTGATGGTATTGAGCGTTCGCTTAAAAGAGAAGACAATCCTCTTGAAAACCCAGATTTATTAGGTAAGCGAAAAAAATCTTAAGTGAATTTTCCTTTATATATAGCAAAACGTTACCTGTTTTCTAAAAGCAGTAATAATGCTATAAATATAATGACTCTCATTGCTTCGGGTGGTGTGATAATTGCATCAGCTGCGCTTTTTATTGTGTTATCCGTTTTCGCAGGATTAAAGGATTATAGTCTACAATTCTCTTCTTTTGTAGATCCAGATTTAAAGTTAATACCTACAGAAGGTAAATCGTTTCTGTTTTCTGAAGATGATATCTCAAAGTTAAACGCTATTGAAGGAATTACATCTTATTCAAAAATAATTGAAGAGCGTGTTATTCTAAAAACCGAAAACAAGAATCTTCTAGCTACGTTAAAAGGGGTAGATTCTAACTATCTTAAAGTTACCAATATAGATTCTATGGTCACCAAAGGCAATTGGATTGCACCTGAAAGTAACGATGTCGTTTCTGGTTGGGGAATTTCTAACAACCTTTCCTTTGGTGTTTTTGATTATTTAAAACCCCTTTCTATATATGTACCAAAACCTGGTAAAGGGCAAATCAGTTCTTTAAAAAGTGCTTACAACTCTGCATATGTTAATAATGTTGGGCTTTTTAATATTAATGAGGAATTAAATAACGAATATGTTTTTGCGGATATTAACTTGGCAAAATCATTATTAAACTATAGTGATTCCCAATTAAGTGCATTAGAGTTAAAACTAGATTCCGATGTTGAAGAATCAGATATAAGAACAATATTAGAAACTAAGTTCTCTAATAGGTTCACTATTAAAAACAGAGCACAACTCAATGACGCGTTATTCAAAATGTTGAATACCGAAAATCTAGCTATCTATCTTATATTCACCTTGGTTATTATAATTGCTTTATTTAATGTAATTGGTGCAATTATTATGATGATTTTAGATAAAAAGAAATCATTGAATACGCTTTTTAATATTGGTGCAGAAACCAAGACTATAAAATCTATATTCTTTTTACAAGGTAGCTTAATGACTGTTGTAAGTGGAATTATTGGAGTATCAATTGGGCTAATTATTGTGTTTTTACAACAATCTTTCGATTTGGTTATGCTAACACCAGAGCTACCTTATCCTGTTCGATTGAGTTTTATAAATGTCCTGATTGTATTAGCTACCATCTTTGCATTAGGAATTATTGCATCTAGAATAGCTTCTCAACGTATAACAAGACAGTTAATTCAGTATTAAGAGGTAAACTGGTAATCAGAAAATTTTTCTAAAACCTCATCAAAAGCAGCAAACACATCTTTAGAATCGTCGCTAGTTACCATTTTCATTCGGTATTCTTTAAAGTGTGGAATTCCTTTAAAGTAGTTGGTATAATGTCTTCTAGTTTCAAAAACACCAAGAATTTCACCTTTCCAGTCAATAGACATTTGTAAATGACGTCTAGCGGCTTCAACACGTTCTGCCAATGAAATCGGAGCTAAATGCTCTCCTGTTTTAAAATAGTGCTTTACTTGCTTAAAAAACCATGGGTTACCAATAGACGCTCTACCAATCATAGCTCCATCTAATCCGTAACTATCTCGCATTTCTACAGCACGTTCTGGTGTATTAATATCTCCATTTCCAAATACAGGAATTTGCATTCTTGGGTTATTTTTCACCTCGGCAATTGGTTTCCAATCCGCATCACCTTTATACATTTGTGCTCTTGTTCTACCGTGTATTGCAATAGCTTTACAGCCTACGTCTTGCAATCTTTCAGCAACCTCAACAATTTTTATAGAGTCGTGATCCCAACCTAACCTGGTTTTTACCGTTACTGGTAAATTGGTTCGTTTTACCATTTCTGCAGTGAGCTTTTCCATGAGACAGATATCTTTTAGAATTCCTGCTCCCGCTCCTTTAGAAACCACTTTTTTAACAGGACAACCAAAATTGATGTCTATAATATCTGGATTCGACTTTTCTACAATATCAATAGTCTGCAACATGCTTTCCATATTGGCTCCAAAAATCTGAATACCAACTGGTCTTTCCTTCTCATAGATATCTAATTTCATAACGCTTTTTGCTGCATTACGAATTAGACCTTCGCTACTCACAAACTCAGTATAGACTACATCTGCTCCTTGCTCCTTACACAATGCTCTAAATGGTGGATCGCTAACATCTTCCATAGGTGCCAAAAGCAATGGAAAGTCTGGTAATTCTATGTCTCCTATTTTAACCAAGTTTTAAATTTTGAAGCAAAATTACAGCTTTTTAAGTAATGTGTGTATCTTCATTCCTTTATAACAATCTTAATTAAAAGAATTGCAAATTCCATTTGAACCCATCGTTTTTGGTTATACTATAAACATTCACTTAGTTTTAGAATACTTGGCCTTTTTCATCGCATTTAGATATTATGTCATAATAAGACGAAAAAACACAGATACTATCACTTCTAATAATCGATTATCTATAATTCTAGGTGCAGCTTTAGGAGCTTTGATTGGTTCGCGATTGGTTGGGTTTTTAGAGAATCCATTAATAGATTTTTCTTCTCAAAATATTCTAAAATTACTAAATACTAAAACCATAATGGGAGGTTTGTTTGGTGGTTTGCTAGGTGTAGAATTGGCAAAGAAAATTATTGGTGAAAAACAATCTTCTGGCGATTTGTTTGTGCTTCCTATTATTGTTGGCATTTTTATTGGTCGCGTGGGTTGTTTTTTATCTGGGATTAATGAATTCACTTATGGCAAAATAACCACATCATTTTTAGGAATGGATTTAGGTGATGGTGTATTGAGACATCCTACTTCACTTTACGAACTCATATTCTTAATCCTTTTGTTCTTTAGTTTAAAACGCATTCAAAACAATTCTAAATTAAAAAACGGAGAACTTTTTAAGCTTTTTATGCTGCTTTATTTTGGGTTTAGATTCTTTATTGAGTTTTTAAAACCTAATGTGTTTTATGTGTTTGGGTTGAGTACCATTCAACTATTATGTGTAATTTGTTGGTTGTATTATAGCCCCTTTATTATTAAAAAAATAAAAAATGCCAGTTAGAAACTATACCTATTACGATTTTACATTAAGCCTATGTCCTGAATGTTTAAAACGAGTTGATGCTAAAATCGTATTTGAAAACGATAAGGTCTATATGCTAAAACGTTGCAATGAACATGGCAAATCTAAAGTGTTGATTGCTGATGATATTGAATACTACAAAAATATTAGAAATTACAACAAGCCTAGTGAAACACCTTATACATTCAATACCAAAACGCATTATGGTTGTCCTTATGATTGTGGCTTGTGTCCAGATCACGAACAACATAGCTGCTTAACTGTTGTTGAGGTGACAGATCGTTGTAATTTAACTTGTCCGACTTGTTATGCAGGTTCGTCACCAACTTATGGAAGGCACAGAACTTTGGAAGAAGTTAAGTCGATGCTAGACACTATTGTGAGGAACGAAAAAGAACCAGATGTAGTACAAATTTCTGGAGGAGAACCAACAATTCATCCACAGTTTTGGGAAATAATGGATTATGCAAAATCATTACCGATTAGACATTTAATGCTGAATACCAATGGCATTAAAATTGCTAAAGATTTTGAATTCTCAGAACGTTTAAAAACCTATGCTCCAGATTTTGAAATTTATTTGCAATTCGACTCGTTTGAGAATAATGTTTTGCGAGAATTACGTGGAGCCGATTTAAACGATATTAGAAAACAAGCGATTGAAAACCTGAATAAACTCAATCTATCAACCACATTAGTGGTAACTCTTCAAAAAGGATTAAATGATAATGAAATAGGAAAAATAATTGACTACGCTTTGAAACAAAAATGTGTGAGAGGAGTTACGCTTCAACCCACTCAAATTGCTGGTCGATTAGATAACTTCAACCCGGAAACCGATCGCATGACCTTAACGGAAGTTCGTAGAAAAATAATGGAACAGACCGACATTTTTAATCCAGATGATTTGTTACCTGTGCCATGTAATCCTGATGCCTTAGTAATGGGTTATGCGCTTAAATTAGAATACGAAGTTTTTCCGCTAACACGATATATTAATCCGAATGATTTATTAGATAATAGTAAAAACACGATTATTTATGAGCAAGATAATCAACTTCAAGATAAAATGATTGAATTGTTTAGTACAGGAAATTCTGTTGAAGTTGCTGAAGAAAATCTAAAATCTATTATGTGTTGTTTACCTCATATTGATGCGCCAAATTTGGGTTATGATAATTTATTTAGAGTGATTATAATGCAATTTATTGATGCTTATAATTTTGATGTTCGAGCGATTAAAAAGTCGTGTGTGCATATTGTAGATAAAGACAATAAAATTATTCCATTTGAAACCATGAATTTATTTTATCGCGATGATAAAAAAGCAAGACTAGAAGAACTTAGAAATGAAATAATATGAAATATTTAGAAGTCGGAAATTTAGATGGATTATTAATACTGATTATAGCCATAATGTTTGGTCCAGCTATACTGATGGCAATTATTGGATTTGCTGTACTCAAGAAGAACAAAAAGGCAGCCAAAGTCTTATTTATTTTAGCTGTTGTTTACGTAATTATTAGTTTAGGAATTTGTGGAAGTATGATGATGTAATTTTAAAACCCAAAGTCCATAAAGACCTAAAAACAATTCAGCAAACGTACCAAACATGTATCCAAAAGTTGGTGTACCATCTATTGATAAACTAAGCAATCTTCCGATACCTAAACCTAACATAAAAATAATATTAGAAATTAAAGCAATTTTTAAATAATTAGCTTTAAAAATGCCAAGAATCCATAGTATTGAGAACCCCAAATATAAGCCCATTATAGCTTTAAAGAAATTATGCTCGTCAATTGTGTTTAGAAAAATATTAAACTGAGAGCTTGGATTAAACCCATAAATAAAAGCAACAGGAACCACAATCATTACAGAAATAACTAAATGAATTTTTGTAAAGATTTGTTGCTTAGATATTCTCATAGTATTCTTTCTCATCCCTAATATGAATTGGAATACAAATGACAAAAAATGGGGTCCTTATAAACCTTTATAGTTTATTTCATAATTTAACCAAAATGCTTTAACCTAACGTTACTGTCTACTCCAAACAGAAGATGAAACCGTACTGCTAGTTATAACAATACCTGTAGTTGGATCATTTTGAGTCTCTGTTTCATCTTGTAAAAATATTAAAGTCTGACCATCATCTGATAATTGAAACGTTCCGGTCTGTTCACCTTCCGTTATTGATTCATCCATACCCTCAAAATTAAACTCAAAAAAAGAACCATCAACTGTCATTTCATTGCCGTCAGTAGAATATGTTCCACTTCCCGTAACATCATCTAAAGAATAAGGCTCATTAGATACTTCGTCTCCGTTAACAACTATTGTTGTGTGATAGGTATAATTACCATTTGTTGTAAATGTGTTTTCGGCAAATTCTAAAGTATAATTTACTTCAGTACTATATACATCTATATCAGATGAAATGACTTGACCTTCAAAATTTGTAGAGGTGCTTACGCTTACTTCAAATTCTTGCAAACTCCACATGCCTACTAAATTTTCATTATTGTCTGTACTTGAGTCAATATCATTATCCAATGCTTCATTTTCGCATGTAAAAGCTGTTAATAAGGTGAAAATCGACAGGAGTGCTAAAAATTTCTTCATTATTTTATAGTGTATATTTTATTAAAAACTAAATATAAATTCTTTTTACGATAATAAATATAAAATGTGAAATTAATTATATCGAGTTAAAATTTAACTTTTGCTTCAATCGTTTCTTCTCCACGTTTTACAATAATATCGGCTTCGTCCCCATTATCGAAAACCGAAAGAGCACGCATATAACTCATCATATCTGTTATGGTGCTATCTCCAAGTTTAATAACAATATCGCCTTTTTTTATTCCTGCATTAAATGCTGGAGTATCTTCTCTAGTTCCATCGATTCTCATTCCTTTACCATCGTACAAATAATCTGGTACCACTCCTAAGCCAACTTTAAAACGTGGTGTTTCCTCGCTTTCGTTTTTAGTTTTTCTAAATGCTAATTCACCATTATCATCTAAATCTACAATAATGTTGTATATGTAGTCTGAAATTAAATTCATCCCTTCATAATTCAATTTTTCAGCATCATCACCAGGTTTGTGGTAATCTTCGTGCTGACCTGTAAAGAAATGCATTACCGGAACATCTATTAGATAGAAAGACGTATGGTCACTTGGACCTACTCCACTTTCATTCTCAACCAATTTAAATTTATCGTTATTAGCTTTTAAAGTTTGTTTAAACATTGGAGAGGTTCCTGTTCCATAAACTGCCAAAGTGCTATCTGCTTTCATTCTTCCAACCATATCCATATTAATCATGTAATTAATAGATTCTGCATCAATAGTTGGATTTTTTGCGAAATAATTAGAACCTAACAATCCCATTTCTTCTCCAGAAAAAGACATGAATAAATAATTGTTTTTGTCTTTAACTTCTTCACTTTGGTTATCAATAGACAACTTGGTAGCTAAATCTAATAGAACAGCCACACCACTGGCGTTATCATCCGCACCATTATGTATTGCTTTTGCTTCTCCTCTAAATAATGAGCCTTCTCCTCCATAACCTAAGTGATCATAATGTGCACCAATAATAATCGTTGTGTTGGCATTGTTATCAATATATCCAATAACATTATTTCCGGTTATTGTACTATCTGCATTGGTGGTGAATTCTACTTCACTATGCGGATCTGTTTTTGGTTTAAATGAAAATGATTGTAAAAACCCTTCCGTTCCTTTTGGTTGAAGACCTACGGCTTTAAATCGTTTTACTAAATATTCTGCGGCTTTGGTTTCACCTTCAGTACCAGTTTGGCGACCCTCAAGCTTATCATCAGCTAAAAAAGAAACGTCTTCTTTAATTTTGTTTTCATAATTTAATTTGCCTTCCGTAATATTAGATTCATTTTTGCAAGACAGAAATCCTGCTAAAACAAATAAAAACATCCAATTTTTCATGACTATATGTTATTTTTGCCCAAAATTAGGCATTAAAAGCCACTTATTATAATTCTTTATTATGAACAAATTCATCTTTATACTTCTTGTACTTATTTTATTTTCATCTTGTAAAAATGAAACGTCAAAAACAGAAGAAACTAGTACTGAAACAACAGTAGAATCTACTGAAATAAAAAATCCATTAATATACCCTGAGGAAACTCATTTTAAATCTATAAGACAAGTCACCTTTGGTGGTGATAATGCTGAGGCATATTGGAGCTTTGACGATAAACAATTGGTGTTTCAATCTAACAATACAAAATGGAATGTTAGTTGCGATCAAATGTTTTTAATGAATGTTAATGAAACATTTACGGATAGCATTGCGCCTCCAATGGTAAGTACCGGAAAGGGAAGAACAACATGCTCTTACTTTTTGCCAGATAACAAACATATTATCTATGCGTCTACTCACTTAGGAGATGAATCTTGTCCAGAAACTCCATTACGTCAAAATGGAAAATACATTTGGCCTATTTACGACAGCTACGACATTTTTGTTGCAGATTTAGAAGGAAATATAGTTAGTCAATTAACTAACGAAGTTGGTTACGATGCAGAGCCAACTGTGTCTCCAAAAGGAGATAAAATTGTATTTACTTCAACTAGAAGTGGTGATTTAGAGTTATATACCATGAATATTGATGGAAGTGATGTAAAGCAAATTACAAACGAATTGGGTTACGATGGAGGTGCTTTCTTTTCACCAGATGGTAGTAAATTAATCTTTCGTTCTTCTCGTCCTAAAACTGAAAAAGAAATAAAAGACTATAAAGATTTATTAGCCCAAGGCTTAGTTGAACCAACGGAAATGGAATTGTACATCTGTAATGCTGATGGTTCGGATTTAAGGCAACTCACTGATTTAGGTAATGCAAACTGGAGTCCGTTTTTTCACCCTTCTGGTGAAAAGATTTTATTCTCTTCTAATTTTGAAGCTAAACGTGGATTTCCTTTCAACTTATATCTAATTGATATTGATGGTAAGAATCTAACACGTGTTACTCATGGAGAAACTTTTGATGCCTTCCCTGTGTTTTCTAACGATGGTAAATATTTAGCATTTTCTTCTAACCGAAATAATGGTGGTGGACGCGATACAAATTTGTTTATTGCAGAATGGCAAGATTGACAAATTTTTAGTTTGTCTCCCTGAACTTGTTTCAGGGTCCCATCAATTTATAATGATTTTAGTTTAAGTCTTTAAGTCTTTCACGTTCTTCCGCATCTGTTGCGCGTTCGTTGGTATTAAGTTTAGTATTTCCGAAATTGTAACGGAAACCTAGTTTAATAAAACGATTGTCTGAGTTGACAAAACTTGAACTCGATTGGTTTAAGTAGTTTACAGAGGTTTCAAAATCTTGAAGGTTAAACATATCTTCTAGTGACAAAGACAATACTCCTCTTTTATTAAAAAGGGATTTAGTAATACTAAATTCTGAAACCAACCTATTTTCAACCGTTTGCAGCTGTTGCACATTTTTGCCAACCCAAGTTAACGTTAGTCCAATATTTAAACTATTATCCTCTAAAAGAGATAAACCATTGTATAAAACACTATAATTAGACCACTGGCTTAACTCAACAAAACCTTCGCCAAAATCTGCTTCTTCAGTAATGTTGTAAAAGGACGTGACAAAATAAATGTTCCAAGTATTTGTTGGGTAGTAATCAAAAGCAAAGTCAAAACCAAAATCCACTTTATTGTCCAGATTCGTTGGTGTATATGCAATGATATTTGTGTCATTATTTTGGCGTGGTAACTCTATTACATCACCATCATAATTCATATAATAAGCTTCAACTGTAAAATGCTTTAAGAAATTTGTTCCTATTTTATAATGATCTCTATAAGATGGTAACAAATTTGGGTTACCTAAAACAACAGTATTTTCATTTAAGAAAAATGTAAACGGATTTAAATCTGTATAAGATGGCCTAGTTATACTTCGTTTGTAACTTCCGTAGATACTCACATTTTCTGATAGCTGATGTGATAAACTCGCATTAGGAAACCAATTTAAATAATCTTGCGTATTGGTTTCAATTAAGGTTAAAGATTCTCCTTCTATATTGGTTTGTTCTGCTCGTAAACCTATATTCAAATCCCATTTATCCCAGGATTTGCTATAGTTGGTAAAGGCGGCAAATACTTTTTCGTCATAATTAAAAGCATCTGTATTGTCAGTATTTAAAATTTCCGCCCCATTAATAATGTCTAATCTCGTAATATCGCTATCCGTATTTACATTAGAATACTTTACTCCCGCGTCAAAATTTGAGGTTTCATTTATTGGTACACTATAATCTACTTTTCCAGTAATTATATCAGTATTCTGATTTGCAATAGTGTTAAACTCTGAGTCTTGTTGAATTAAGTTATCCTGAAACACCATTTGATCGCGCTCATAATCATAAATGGTATAATGCGCATTAAAAGTAAGACTTGCATTATTCTCAAAATCATGTCTAAATGTAAGATCAGAACCTATATTATACTTGTTATCACGAGATATATTATCTGCCGTGAAACTTGTAACAAAATCTTGATTTTCATCTGTAACATTTGTAGAATTCTTAACCTGATATTTAAAATACGGAGTATATAAACCTGTACTGGTAAGACTTAACGTGTTATTATCGTCAATATAATAATCAAAATTAAGGTTTAGATTATGCGTTTCGGACCACGTGTTTCTATTAACGTTAGATTTCCAGATTTCTTCTGTTTGATTAGTATTATCTAAATAATTAACCGTGACATCTTGATCTCTATTAATTTTTTTATTTGTGTAGCTGTAATTGAGGTTTAGATTAACTTTATTGTTTTTAAAATAATGGCTTGTACCTGCATTATATCTTGGAAAAACTCCCTGTGTATAATTTGAATAAACACTACCTCTGTAACCCGTAATTAAGTTTTTGCTCATTATTATATTAATTACAGAACCACTATCTGCATCGTAACTAGCTGGCGGATTTGTAATGACCTCAACAGATTTAATACTGTTTGCTGGTGCACTTTCTAATAACTGAATTAACTCATCTGAAGTTAATTGTACGCGTCGGTTATTAATAAATACAGTCGCTGGTGCGCTTTTTATATTTATGCTTCCCTCAGATACAATAATGCCTGGTGTGTTTTTTAAAACGCCAAGCGTAGAGCCTTCTGTTAATGCCGTGTTTTCAATGTTAAAAATTAAACGGTCGGGTTTTCGGGTAATGGTCGGTTTTTTTGCAACAACCACAACTTCGCCTAAACTTTCTGGTATTTCATTTAGCTGAATTGTCTTTAAATCTAAGTTTCCTGTAAGAATAATTTTTTGATCAAAATCTTCATATCCTATATAACTTATTCTAATAAAATAAGTGCTTGTGGATAAATTACCTAAATTAAAAAACCCTTTGTTATCTGTTGAAGTTCCTTTAAAAAAAGCTTCTTCATTCTCAATTGAAATTATCACATTAGCAAACTCAATAGGGCTACCGTTTGAATCAATAACTTTTCCAGAAATGGAAAAATCTTGTGCAAATGCAGAGAAACACAGCGTAAAAAGAATTACACAAATATAAAATCGAAGGGGAGCGATCATTAGCAAGGATTAAGCCGCAATATAAAGATTGTTTTTTACATTTAATTACGGTTTTTCCGCAGTTTATCGGTAGTTTAAAGTGGGTTTTGATGGCACAAAGCACAAGAAATCAACTATATTTGCAATCTTAAATGTTTCCCATAGAAAACGATAAATGAAGAATATTCGCAATTTTTGCATTATTGCACATATAGATCACGGAAAAAGTACACTGGCAGATCGCTTATTAGATTATACTGGTTCTGTTACCGCTAGAGAAAAACAAGATCAGCTATTAGATAGTATGGACTTGGAACGCGAGCGTGGTATAACTATTAAGTCGCACGCCATTCAAATGGACTATACGCTTGACGGCGAAAACTACGTTCTTAACCTTATTGACACTCCTGGTCACGTTGATTTCTCATATGAGGTTTCGCGATCAATTGCTGCTTGTGAAGGTGCATTACTAATTGTTGATGCGGCACAAAGTATACAAGCGCAAACTATTTCTAACCTATACTTAGCATTAGAAAATGATTTAGAAATTATTCCTGTATTAAACAAAGTGGATTTACCAAGTGCAAATCCAGAAGAAGTTACAGATGATATTGTTGATTTATTGGGTTGTGATCCCGAAGAAGTTATTCACGCAAGTGGAAAAACAGGTTTTGGAGTTGATAATATTTTAAAAGCAATTATTGAACGTATTCCTGCTCCAAAAGGAGATGTTAATGCACCCTTGCAAGCCTTAATTTTTGACTCAGTTTACAATACTTTTAGAGGTATTGAAACTTATTTTAGAGTTTTTAATGGCGAAATTAAAAAGGGGCAAAAAATAAAATTTGTCGCTACAGACAAAGAGTATTTTGCTGATGAGGTAGGTACCTTAAAGCTAAATCAAGTACCTAAACAAAGTGTGAAAGCTGGTGATGTTGGCTACTTAATAACTGGTATAAAAACAGCAAAAGAAGTGAAAGTTGGTGATACAATTACCGACTTTGCAAATCCAACAACAAACATTGTTGAAGGTTTTGAAGATGTAAAACCAATGGTTTTTGCTGGTATATATCCAGTTGATACGGAGGATTACGAAGAGCTTAGAAACTCAATGGAAAAATTGCAATTAAATGATGCGTCTTTGGTATTTCAACCAGAAAGTTCTGCTGCTTTAGGATTTGGTTTTAGATGTGGTTTCTTAGGCATGTTGCACATGGAAATTATACAAGAACGCTTAGAGCGCGAGTTTGATATGACGGTTATTACCACAGTACCTAACGTATCTTACCATGCTTATACTAATAAAGAGCCAGATGTGCCTTTTGTAGTGAACAACCCTAGTGATTTACCAGAACCAACAACCGTTAATCGTGTTGAAGAACCATATATAAAAGCTACTATTATTACTAAGGCAGATTTTGTAGGTAATGTAATGAGTCTTTGTATTGAAAAACGCGGCATGATAATCAACCAAACCTATTTAACCACAGAACGTGTTGAGCTGATTTTTGAAATGCCATTAGCGGAAATTGTTTTCGATTTTTACGATCGCTTAAAAACAGTTTCAAAAGGTTATGCCTCGTTTGATTATCATCCAATTGGTTTAAAAGTGTCTAAACTCGTGCGATTAGATGTGTTATTAAACGCGCAACCAGTGGATGCACTTTCTGCTTTAATTCATGCGGATAATGCTCACAACATTGGTAAAAAGATGTGTGAAAAATTAAGAGAGTTAATTCCTAGACAGCAATTCGATATTCCTATTCAGGCGGCTATTGGTGCAAAAATTATTGCCAGAGAAACAGTAAAAGCACTTAGAAAAGATGTAACCGCAAAATGTTATGGTGGTGATATTTCTCGTAAGCGTAAACTACTAGAAAAGCAGAAAAAAGGTAAAAAACGTATGCGCCAAGTTGGTAATGTAGAAATACCGCAACAGGCGTTTATGGCTGTATTGAAGTTGAATGATTAACTCATTCCTGCGAAGGCAGGAATCTCATTAATTTAAATTCTAAACAATAAAGTAAAATTACAATTCTTGCGATTCTTTATGGAGATTCCTACCTGCGCAGGAATGACAAAAACAAACCGCTTACAACATATTGTTCTTAAAATCCAAACTAAAAACTGTTAAAGTTTAAGTTTTGTTTATCAGACAATTACGGGAAAACCGTAGTTGAAAAAATTTTAGAAATTTCTCACATTTCCCTTGGTTGTTTCTATTTTTTTTTTTTTAGATTTACAGAGTTAGAAGCATTGTTTTGAGTAATTTAGAAGTCGCTCTTTAGAATGTGGATAACAAAATGTTATAACATATAAGCTTGCGCAGGCTTTTTTATTTTATCCCTTAAAACTAAAAATTAATAGCGCAAAAAAGACTTCTAACAAAATGGCTTCTACTTCTCATGCCCTTACATGAGGAAATAAATGACTTCTAATTTTAAGACTTCTGTTTCCTAAATTTTAGGGAAATTATTTATTAATCAACCTGTCTTAAAAAATGTGATGGGTTTAAAATCTTAAATTATGAAGAAAAAAGTTTTTAGCCTTATGGCTGTGGTAATTATGTTTGTTGGTACTTCTTTGAGTGCTGCACCTGTAATTGAAGAGGATAATTCTAATTGTGTAAGAAGAGCAAGGGCTGCAGCTTTTGCTGTTGCAGATCATTTTGATGAACATCCAAATGATGACCTAGAATTCTATTTAGAAATTTATGATGCGGTATACTTAGATTGTTACCTTAATGGATAATATAATTAGAGTAAGGAGATTGGTTTAATCTCTTTGCTCTAAGTTTAAAAAAGTCTAAAATGAAACAATTGTTCATAATATTATTGTACTTGATATTAGTTAAAGATACTAATATTAAAAATTTCCAATCAGGCGAAGTAACTTATAAAATTAGTATGTCAAAGGAAATTATAGAAAAGGGTAAAGCAAATCCTAAATTGAAAAGATTATTCAAAAGTGCTTCTGATGTTGAATTTCAACTTTTATTTAATAAAAAAGCCTCTGAATATAAGAAAATTAAAGCTATGCAAAATGATGCAAATAGCCGATTCAATATTACAGAAATTGAAGCTGGTGGAAAGAATGTTTTTTATTTCGATTTAGAAACAAAGGAAAATATTTATTCAAAATCAATTGATAGTGAAACTTACTTAATATCAAGACCTACTTACATATGGAAAATAACAAAAGACTCAACTACAATAGGTGATTATAATTGCTTAAAGGCAATTTTGTTAAATGATGAAGGGGAAGAAATGAAAATATTCGCATGGTTTACAACTCAAATCCCGTTAGGTTATGGTCCAAAGAACTTCAATGGTTTACCTGGCTTGATTTTAAGATTAAATTCAGGTAAGGCGGTTTATAATGCAACAAAAATTAAATTATTAGATAAAAAAATAGTTTTAAATAAGCCCGAAGAAGGCATAAGGCTCACCTACAAAGAGTTTAAAAATAGATTTAAAGGAGTATTTGATCAAAATTAAATCTTCCTTAATGATTGAAAGGGTTTTTTATTCATCGCTTTTTGTTTTCATAGGATTTTGTGAAACTAGTCTTGCACAACAGGTTCATATTCAAGGTAAAGTAATGGATTCATTAAAAACACCATTGCCATACGCTAACATCCTTGTCGTACCAAATGCCGAAGACGAAGATATTAAATTTGCCATTACAGAAAAAAACGGCAGTTACAAACTAGGTCTATCCAAAAACCAAACCTATGAGCTTACAGTTAGTTATTTAGGCTACAAGCCACAAAAAACAACTATTACAACCACTGACCAAGATGTGGTAAAAAACTTTATCCTTAAAGAAAACCCAGACCAACTAGATGAAGTCCATATAAAATACACGCCACCCATAACCGTAAAAAAAGATACTATAACTTATGACGTCAGTCGTTTTGTTACTGGTGAAGAGCGTAAACTACGGGATGCCTTAAAAAAACTGCCTGGAGTAGAAGTCGATAGAAAAGGCAACGTCACTGTACAGGGCAAAAAAGTGACTAAAGTCTTAGTAGAAAATAAAACCTTTTTTACTGGCAATAGTAAACTTGCTGTAAACAATATACCAGCAGACGCTGTAGATAAAGTTGAGGTCTTAGATAATTATAATGAAGTTGCTATGCTCAAAGGACTAGAAGACTCTGAGGATATGGCAATGAACATTTTATTAAAAGAAGATAAAAAGAAGTTTGTATTTGGGGATATAGAAGTTGGTGGTGGTATTGAAGAGCGTTACTTATTGCATCCTAATTTGTTTTACTATAGCCCAAAAACTAATCTTAACTTTATTGGCGATCTCAACAACCAAGGTGTTAAGAGTTTTAATTTTAGTGACTATTTAGAGTTTGAGGGTGGTTTTGGTAAACTTTTAGATGATGCAGGTAGTTATTTTAGTCTTTTTAATAGTGATTTTGCCAAATACCTCAACAACCAAGATTTTACAGATAATATTAACCAATTTGGCGCGCTAAATATTAGGCAATCCGTTTCTAAAAGTACAGATATTAGCGGTTATTTAATTACATCTAACTCTAAAACAAAAATCGCAAGCAATACGTTGAATGCGTACCAAAATATTGCAGAACCGTTTACAGAAGATAGAACAGTTACCAATAATTTTAACAATTTTTTTACCATTGGTAAAGTTACCATAGATTATGATCCAAGTTATAAGGAAGATTTTGCATACAATGCGTTTGTAAAAGTAACTAACAATGATAGTAATGGTTTTGTAAACACAATCAATCCTACACAAAATAATACCATTAGAACTTTAACTGATATTAAGTCACTTAATTTAAAACAGAATGTTAATTACAGTCGTAAATTATCTAAAGCGCATACCGCAACTTTAGAAGCGACCTATAATTTTCAGAATGATAAACCTATTACAGAGTGGTTAACTAACCAACAAATTTTACAAGGCTTAATTCCGTTGGAAGATGATACCGTTTTTAATATTCTACAGACCAAAAAATCGAGATCGCATAATTTTAATGCCATAATTAAAGATTATTGGGTGCTTAATAATTTTAACCACCTTTATACAAGCGTAGGTATAAATACGTCGTTTAATGATTTTTATAATAAGGATCTACAATTGCTTAATGATGGCAGCATAAATAATTTTAATTCGGCTGGATTTGGAAATGATTTTGGATATAATTTTATAGACACTTATTTGGGCTTAGAATATAAATTTCAGATTGGTATTGCCACGTTTAAGCCTGCTGTGTTTTATCATGGCTATTTGTGGCGCACGCAACAATTTGAGGATGCTGAAACGTTTTCTAAAAACTTGTTTTTACCACAATTTACAACCAAAGTAGAATTTAATAATAGTGAAAAATTGAATTTTAGGTATAAGCTTAATGCCCGTTTTCCTGGTATTAATCAGTTAGCCAATAACTTTATGCTCTCTAGTTTCAATAGTGTTTATAAAGGAAACAGCCAGTTAGAAAATCAATTGTATCATTCTGCGTCGTTGAGTTATTATAAATTTAGTTTATTCAAAAACCTAAATTTTAATCTTAATACGAGTTTTAATAAGCGTGTAGAAACTATAAAAACGGTCACCGAACTAAACGGTATAGAATCCTTTAATACAGCAATTATGTTTGATGAGCCAGAGCATAATTGGATGCTTAGTGGGCGTGTTTCAAAAAAAATTAGAAAAATTCGGTATAATCTAAGCTCTCGTTTTAGTTATAATGATTTCTTTCAGATTTTAAATAATGAAACGAACTTAAATATTTCAAAATCGATTTCTTCAACAGTTGGTGTTGAGACATTTTTTAAAAACCACCCTAATTTAGAAATCAACTACACTAAAGATTTTAGTAATTATAAAGCGCGCGGCTTAAACAATGAATTTGAAAATGATAGATTTGAAGCGATTTTAGAATACGATTTTTTAAAGGATTTTATCTTAAAAGCAGATTATACGTTTGATAATTATAACAACAAAAGCCAAAACATAACTAACACTTTTGATACGGCTAATGCTTCATTATTTTATCAAAAAGAAGATAGTCCATGGGGTTTTGAGATTAATGCTACTAACCTATTCGATATTGGATTTAAACAAAACAATTCTTTTAATGCTTTTGTGATTAGCGATAGTAGAACTTTTATTTTACCAAGGATCGTGATGTTTAAGTTGAGTTATAAGTTATAACTCATAGATTTTTTCCTGTAGATTTATTATTCCTCAATAACCCGCTCCACATCAAAGGGTTTACCTAAATAAACCAACTTAGAGCCTTCGGCAACGTCATCAAATTCGGTATTATATGAAGATATAATATGAAGTTCACCCTCATGATCCTTTAAGAACAAAGGAATCATGTCCTCATCCTTATTGGTGATCTCTATAAGGTTTGCATAATGTGCTTTATCGTCTATTTCTATTTCTTGAATAGACGGATATTTTCGAGTCACTTCGGATAATGTAATAAAGTCATCGGTATGTGAAAATAAACCTTCCTTTGGATTATCTTCTGGATTATTCATTTCGTCAGTGGTTACTAGTCTAAATGAGCCATTTTCACCAAACTGTTTTCTAAATTTATTAATTGCATATTTATTAATATCTGGACTTCCTGTCATTGCCATTAAATAACCGATATCATTTAATTCAATGTTATCTGTTAAAGCGTCTGAATAAATATTGGTATTAATGGCTTCTAAGCCTAGTTCTTTCGCTTTTTCTATATTATTTTGGTTGCTATCAATAAGCACCACATGTCTTTCGTTTGCTTCTAAATAATGACCCAACAATCGCGATACTTTAGAAGAGCCTACAATTAAAATTCCATTAGATTTTTCTAAAAACACTCCTACTAATCGCGCAAACAATCTTGCTGTTGTAGCATTTAACAAAACGGTACCTAAAACAATTACAAATACCAATGGCGTAATATATTCCGCTCCCGCAACTCCTTTGCTTGCTAGTTTTAATCCAAAAAGAGAGGCAATACCAGCAGCAACTATACCGCGAGGACCAACCCAACTGATAAAGAGCTTTTCATTTAAATTAAGTGTAGAGCCTTTAGTGCTTAAAAAAACACCAATTGGTCTAATTAAAAACACTATAATTAAAAAAAGAACAGCTGTTTTCCAGTTGTAAATTAAAAGCAATTCATTAAAGTTAATATTAGCGGCTAAGAGTATAAAAAGTATTGAAATGAGCAGAACACTCAATGATTCTTTAAAGTATAAAATATCTTTTAAATATGGCGAATTAGAGTTTCCTAATACCATTCCCATTACCACAACAGATAATAAACCAGATTCGTGAGCGAAAGCATCAGATAAAACAAAAACACCTAAAACAGCTGCTAAAGAAAATACGTTAATTAAATAATGAGGTACCCATTTTTTATTCATTATAAAATTTAGTGCATGGGCAAAAGTAAACCCGAATGTAGTCCCAAAAAGAACAATTTTTCCAAATTCTACTAAAGCCGTTTTAGTGAATTCTCCACCAGCATCAACACTAATAAATTCATATACTAATACGGCAACCAATGCGCCAATTGGGTCAATTAAAATACCTTCCCACTTTAAAACTGCCGAAACATCTTTTTTTAATGGAATATTTCTTAAGATCGGTGTTATTACCGTCGGCCCTGTAACAATTATTAATCCAGAGAATAAAAAGGAAATCTCCCAGCTTAAATTAAAAATAAAATGTGCGGCAATTGCAGCACCAAAAAAAGTAACTAAAGAACCAAGGGTAATTAACTTTGTAATCACTGGCCCAACATTTTTTATCTCACTTAGTTTTAGGGTCAAACCACCTTCAAAAAGAATAATACTAATGGCAAGTGATACAAAGTAGAATAAACTTTCTCCCGGAAATAGACCTTCCGTTTCGTTCCAAATCGGCTCTATCCATTTTGTACCATCTTCAGAAAGAAATTCAGCTGCTATTGGCCCAACGAGTAATCCGATTAAAATAAGGGGTAAAATTGCTGGTATTTTAAATTTCCACGCTACCCATTGTGCTAAAATGCCTAATATGATGATTCCTGCTAACTCTAACATATGTCTACTTTTTCTGTGAAAATACTAAAAAATTAAATTTTAATGTGTGCTAAATGCTTTTATGGCTTTGAGGTTTTTAAAAATATATTATCTTACAAAACTCACTAGCAAACCAGAAAAAACAAATTGTCTCTAAAACCATTTAATACAATCGGCATTGGTGTTACGTTTTCACCTAACCTAAAAGCCAATATCTATGAGGCTGCAAGGTTGTCATTAATGTTTGATAGTAGATTGATTTTAATTCATGTTGGTGAAAAAACTTTAGATAAAGAGTCTCAATTTTATTCAATTTTAGAACCATTTACAAAAGATAACTTAGAGGTTGAAGTCGTGTTTCAAACAGGTAACCCTGTTGATGTTATTTTATCAACTACAAAAACAAAACAAATAGACCTATTGATTTTAGGTGCGCTTCAACGCGAAAATTTCTTAAAATATTATGTGGGCTCAATTGCTCGAAAAATAACAAGAAAAGCCAAATGCTCTATTCTATTACACATTAATCCTTCTATAGAAAGAGTGCCTTGCCAACATATTGTTGTTAATGGTTTAAAAGACCCGAAAACCCAACAAACTATTACCACAGCAATATATGTTGCTAATGCGCTTAGTGCTGATAAAGTAACAATTGTTGAAGAAATAACACAAGATGAATTGGCCATAAAAGTTGAAGACGACAAATCATTAAGAATGGCTACCATTGTTAAAGAGCGTATTAAACTCAGGGAAAACTCTAGAGTAAAAGCTATTATAGAGGATATTCCCGAAACTTATACCAAAGATATAGTGATAAAATCTCAACCTATTTTTGGTAAAAAAGGATATTCTATTAGTCACTATGCACAAATAGCGCGTGCCGATTTATTAGTAATGAATTCGCACAGTAAAATGACGTTTTGGGATCGCCTCTTTCCTCACGATATAGAACATATTTTAACCGAATTACCAACAGATGTTTTAATCATTCAATGAGTCCTAAAAAAAATAACATAAAACTATTTTTTAAAGCACTGCCTAAAAATATATTCTCTGGTTTTGTGGTAAGTCTCATTGCTTTACCATTAGGTTTAGGGTTGGCTATGGCGAGTGAAGCCCCTCCTATTGCGGGTATAATTGCAGCTGTAGTAGGTGGAATTGTGGTTTCTATTTTTGGTGGTAGCCATGTTACAATAGCTGGTCCAGGAAATGGTTTGGTTGGTGTGTTATTAGTGGCAATTACCACATTGGGTTTAGAAAGTGCTTATGCGGCAATTATTTGTTCTGGAATATTATTAGCTGTTTTGGGCTTTTTAAGAATGGGGAAGTTAGCCGATTTTTTTCCATCTTCAGCCATACAAGGAATGTTAGCCGCCATTGGGCTTATTATTTTAGGTAAGCAATTTCATATAATGCTTGCTAATAAAATTAAAAGAGAAGACACTATAGATTATCTTCTAGAAATCCCTTTTACCATTAATGAAGCTATTCATTTTAAAGATGACGGATTAATTTATGCTGCAATTGCTGGTGTATTAAGTCTAATAATTATGGTGTTTTACCCTAAAATTAGAAATAAGTATTTACAGTTAATTCCTGCTCCAATGTGGATTGTAATTCTTTCTATTGGTTTTAGTTACTATTTTGAACTTGTTGCCCATCAACCAAATCCAATATCTCCGCTTTATATGATTTCTGGTATTCCAGCATTTAAAGATATAATAGCAGAATTACCAACAGTAAATTTTGAAAAAGTGAATGAGCTTACATTTTGGTCTAATGTTTTTGCATTAACCTTAATTGCAAGTATAGAATCTTTGTTAAGCATAAAAGCAGTAGATAAGTTAGATCCAGAAAAAAGACGCTCTAATGTAAATTTAGATTTAAAAGCGCTTGGATTGGCAACTATAGGTAGTGGTTTTTTAGGTGGTCTAAATGTTGTAACGGTAATTGCTAGAAGTTCCGTAAACGTTAATAATAATGGAAGCAATCGATCTTCAAATTTTTTTCATGCCACCTTTTTAGTCATTTTCATCGTATTATTTAGTTCGCAACTTACTCGAATTCCGTTACCCGCTTTAATGGCAATATTGGTGTTCACGGGTTACAAATTGGCATCACCAACAACTATTAGAAAAATATTTACAATCGGTAAAGAGCAGCTCATTATATTTTTTGTAACATTATTTGTAACCCTAAAAGTTGGTCTTATTACTGGCATCCTTATGGGTGTTTTGGTAACATTTTTAATACATATTATAATTAACAAAAGCGCCTCGCTTTTTTTAAGAAATGTGTTGAAACCAAATGTATTAATGTATCAAGAACATGATAATGGTAATTATTACGTGAGTGTTAAACATTTTTGTAGCTTTTTAAACTATTATAGATTAAAGGAAAAACTTGATGCAATAACCGAAAACAAAGATGTTATTGTTGATTTTTCGATGTGTGAATTTGTAGATCATACGGTTATGGAAAATCTTAATAGCTATAGGGAACTTTTTATAAAAAGAGATGGTCATTTTGATGTGATTGGTCTAGATTTGCTCGATGCGGATTCAGAACATCCATTTGCACTTAGACGCTTGCCTGTGCCCAATATTATTAAAAGTAGTCTTACAAAACGTCAAAACAACATTGAAGAATTATCGACTAATTACAGTTTAACATATAACGCTAAAAAAGAAAAAGAAACGCACTTTTTAGATAACTTTCATTTCTTTAGAACAAAATCGATTCATCATATTTACAATAAATTATCTACTAAAAATAGGGTCCTAAGTATTTTTGATATTGAATTTTCTGAAGGTGAATTCATAGCCAAAGAAACTGTTAGAACCACTATGTTACACATTGCTTTAGAAAAGCAAATTCCCGAATTTACTTTGGACAGAGAGGGGTTTCTGGAAAAAATGTATGCTTTTGCGGGCTTTAAAGATATTCCTATACAAGAGCATTCAGATTTTAATAGACGCTTTTATTTGTTAGGAGAAGATGAGGTCGCAATTAAAGCATTTTTTAATGATGATATCATTCACTTTTTTGAAAGTAATCCTTACTATCACATCGAATCTAACGGAAGTTGCCTGTTGGTATTTAGCAAAGAACGATTAGCAAGTACTAAAGAAATTAAGACCTTATTTGATTTTGGTAAACGATTAAAACTTGTTGTTGCGGTCTAAGATTAACTTTCGTCGTCTCGAGGTTCAACATTATAATAGAGCTTCTTTAGGCTTCTTTTTAAAAGTGTAAATCTATACACTCCAATTATAAAAAAGACCACACAAAACACCAAAGCTGTCAGTGCTAAATATTCAAAATTAGCAAACTCCTTAAGTTGGTATAATCCAATACTGCCCAGCAATAAATACAATGAGGATCTCACATAAGACAAAAGGGTTCTTTCATTCGCCAAACGCGTGCGTTCAATAGCTAAATAATCTCTTAAAATAACTTTTTGATCTGGATTAAAGTCACGCCCAAATCGCAGCAATCTCATTTTTTTAACCTTCATTTTTGATTTTGACATAAAATTGAAAAAATTGGTTGATGACCAAGATAAATAAATGTTTTGAGTTATACGCTTAGTATCTGTTTTATTTGATTTTGATATATTGGCTTGCTTTCAACCATTCTATTTATCGTTTTATGAAAGATGCTAGTTTT
>Ga0209121_10001202_pt1 | contig 27163 bp, 24 predicted proteins | sample Cruoilmetagenom3_FD_187292 | JGI IMG/M metagenome (GOLD analysis project Ga0209121, IMG submission 187292) | Oil polluted marine microbial communities from Coal Oil Point, Santa Barbara, California, USA - Sample 3 (SPAdes) (version 2) | ecosystem: Environmental > Aquatic > Marine > Oil seeps ...
TGAGAAGGATTTTCTGGGTGCGCATGTGGTGCGGTTGGAGCAGAACTACCGCTCAACCCCGCATATTCTGGCGGCAGCGGCTGGGGTCATTGACAGCAACGCCAACCGACTCGGAAAAAGGCTATGGACGGCCGAGGAAGAAGGCGAAAAGGTGCGCTTGATAGGCCATTGGGATGGCGAAGAAGAGGCGCGCTGGATTGGCGAGGAGATTGAAGCTTATCAGCGAGGCACGCGCGGGCTCGATCCGGTTTCCCCCAATGATATGGCAATCCTCGTGCGTGCCTCCCACCAGATGCGCGCTTTTGAGGACCGGTTTATGGCGATCGGCATTCCTTATCGTGTGATCGGCGGGCCGCGCTTTTATGAGCGCTTGGAAATTCGCGATGCGATGGCCTATTTTCGTGTGGTTGTTAGCCCTGATGACGGCATGGCGTTTGACCGGATTGTAAACACTCCGAAACGCGGACTGGGGGATAAAGCCCTGCAAACCGTTGCCAAGGTCGCGCGGGATAGCGGGGTTTCTCCGTTTGAAGGCGCGCGGATCGTGGTGGCTGAAAAGCTGCTGGCTGCGCGGGCGTGCAACAGCCTGAACGAGGTTTTGCAGAATTTTGACCGTTGGCGGGAGCAGTTGCTGAACGGAGCGGACCACATTCGGCTGGCCGAGACCATATTGGATGAGAGCGGCTATATGGACCGCTGGAAAAACGACAAAAGCATCGAGGCCGAGGGGCGGATCGAGAACCTTAAAGAACTCGTGGAAGCGCTGGACCAGTTTGAAAACCTGCAAGGGTTTTTGGAGCATGTGAGCCTAGTGATGGAGAACGCGCAGACCGACAGCGAGGAAAAGGTCAGCATTATGACCCTGCACGCGGCCAAGGGGCTGGAGTTTCCGTGCGTGTTTTTACCGGGCTGGGAAGACGGGCTTTTCCCGAGCCAGCGCTCGATGGATGAAAGCGGTATAAAAGGCGAAGAAGAGGAGCGGCGGCTGGCTTATGTGGGCATTACCCGAGCCGAAGAAATTTGCACTATTTCATTTGTGGCCAACAGAATGTTGCATGGCCGCTGGCAAAACGCCCTGCCCTCCCGGTTTATTGACGAGCTCCCGCCCGAGCACGTGGAAGTGCTGACCCCACCGGGGCTTTACGGCGGCAATTACGGCGCCGCCGCCCCGCGCAGCCATATTGAAGAACGCGTTATAGAGGCAGACACCTACCGCTCACCGGGTTGGCAGCGGCTGCAAAACCAACCGCGCCGGAGCACGGCCCCTAGGGCGCGGCAAGTGGTGGAAGACGCGATACCGGTTTTCGAACTTGGCGAGCGCGTTTTTCACCAGAAGTTTGGCTATGGCGCGGTAATTGCGATGGATGGTGACAAGCTCAGCGTCGCGTTTGAAAAATCGGATACCAAGAATGTGATGGCCGGCTATGTAACTCGCCCAGACGATGTGCCGTTCTAGCCTAACAAGGCAATTTTCACACCTCAAATTCAGATCATCAGCCAATGTCTATTCTTCGTCGCGGCAACAAAAGCGAATAGTCTCACCTTGGCTTGAGGTAATTCAAGACCGACGAGACAGGTTAAATTGCAATGTGTACTGCGCGGATGAGACTTGTGGGCTTGGCTTATATAAACAAGTGACAAAATGTTGCCATTGGTGGCTTTAATTCTTTAAAATCAAAGTGGTTCGAACTATCTGCATTGAATTGGCATGAATAGGTTGCAAGCTGAATAGAGCCGTGGCATGGTGCGGCTGAAGTGCTCTTTTTGTTACGTTCTGCGCTTTAAAGAGTTTTATTTTCCCGTATCAGACCGAGCTTTAGACCGATAATTTTTACCGGAGTCTTGCATGCGCTCGATTATACTATCTTTTGCCACCCTGGTTTTCGCCTCTACCGCCCAGGTTGTTGGCGCCCAGGAAACCCCCAAAATCGCATTTGTGTACATTTCGCCAGCTGAAGATCCGATCGGTTGGACCCACGAACATGACCGCGGTAGAGAAGCGGCGCAGGAGTATTTCGGCGACCGGATCGAAACCGTGTTTTTCGAAAATGTGCCCGAAGGGGAAGAAGCCCTCGTGACTTTGCGTCAGTTGGCGAGCGACGGGTATGATATGGTTTTCACAACCTCATTTGGTTATATGAGCCCGTCTATCAATTTGGCTTTTGAAAACCCTGACATGCGGATTGAACACGCATCAGGATTTGTGCGCGCCGGAAACATGTCTACCTATAATGTGCGGTTTTACGAAGGGCGTGTTTCGCAAGGTATTATTGCGGGCCATATGACAAAAACAAACAAGGTTGGTTATATCGGCGCTTTCCCGATTCCCGAAGTAATCCGAGGGATTAACTCTGCATTTTTGGCAGCGCGCTCAGTCAACCCCGACATCGAATTCGAAATCGTGTGGTTGAACTCCTGGTACAACCCGCCTGCGGAAGCGGAAGCGGCGCGGCAGTTGATCGCCAACGGTGCCGACATTTTGATGCAGCACACAGATACTGCAGAGCCGATGAAGGTTGCTGAAGAAATGGAAGTTTTCGCCTTTGGTCAAGCGTCGGATATGATTGATTATGGCCCAAACGCGCAGCTTTCGGCTTCGGTCAACAACTGGGGGCCTTATTATATTGGCCGTATTCAACACTTGCTGGACGGCACGTGGGAAAGCACCGACACATGGGGCGGACTGGGCACGGAAATGCTTTCGATCGCGCCTTTTTCTGACCGAATCCCTCTCCGGGTTCAGGAACAGGCCGCTGATGCTATTTCGCGTATTCGGCAGGGTAGATTGCACCCGTTTACCGGCCCGATCCGTCGGCAAGACGGCACCGGATGGCTGGCTGCCGGAGAAACGGCATCGGATACAGATCTGCTGACAATGGGTTTCTTTGTTGAGGGCATCACCGGGATAATTCCGCGCTGATCCACCCCTGATTTATTTATAATGAACGAGAATGGTATGAAACAGTATATAAAAAAACTGACAGCGGGCTTGGTGGCGGCAGCGCTTTTGTCATCTTCACCAGTTACTGCCCAAGACGGTATGGTCACGCTCCGGTCTCTGGATCAGGCTTTTGAAGCCACCGGCGAACTGGTCTCCTCTGACAAAGATTTTTATGTGTTGCGGACCATCGTAGGGGACATGAATGTTCCACGTGACGATGTTGAGTGCATTGGTGCGACCTGCCCTTCCGAAAACACGGAAGTCAGGCTGGTATCTGGCGACGGGTCTGAATTTTCGGGAGCATTGCTTGGCTATGACGGCGTAAGCTATATCTTGCAAACAACTATCGGGGTTCTGACCATTCGTGGCGAATTTGTGCAATGCGAAGGCGATGCCTGCCCGGCTGAAACACAAGTTGCAGAACTTGATTCTGAAGTGATTTTGCGCTCCGGTGACGGGACTTTCTTTAGCGGTACATTGCAAGGTTTTGACGGCACAAACTATCTACTCGAAACTTCGCTCGGTTTGCTAACAATCCGCAGCGAATTTGTGCAGTGCGAAGGCGCTGCCTGCCCCGATACAGGGCCGGTTGTGGCCAAATTTACAATTGCATCACCTCCGGGCGAGGGCGAGGCCTTTATTGGCGAAGCGCTGACTCGGTTTGTGAATGAAAAATCCTTGAACCTGACCCGCTCTCTTGGCGGCAACGGCAATGTGCAATACCTTGTGGGTGGCAATGACGGGACTTTGGTCGCCGATATTACCGTTGTACCCGCCACCGACCAGGAGTCCATCGAGGCGTTGTTTTCAAGTGGCGCGGCTTTCGCATTGACGCGCGAAGCCTTTTCGCCTGAAGCTGTGGCCGATGTCACCAACCTGGCCGTGACCGAGATCGCCCAGTTTCTGGATTCGCGCCCCATCGCGCTGGACGCACTGGTTGCGCATATCCACCCTTCTAACCGGATTGATTCAATTTCGATCGAGCAAATCGGGGATATTCTCTCGGGCCGGATCACCAACTGGGGTGAGATCGGTGGAGATGACGCGGATATTAACCTGCACGTGCTGAACGCTGAAAGTAACCTCGCGCGTATCGTAACGCGCGATATTCTTGCGCCGCGCGGGCTTTCCGTTTCAAACGGTGCAACCGTTCACCCCAGCCTTGACCAGCTAGCTGCAAATGTTGCGAATGATCCGTATGCCTTTACGGTTTCCTATCGTTCGGCGCAACAGGGCTCAAAGATTACCAGCACGCGAAATGCTTGTAACATGTTCTCTAGCGCCAACTCTTTTTCTCTACAGACAGAAGAGTATCCACTGACCATGACGTGGAACCTCTACATGGTTAAAGGTCAGGAAGTACCAGAGGTTGCGACGGGCCTCGCTGATTATCTGGTATCGGATCAAGGGCAAGCTGCCGCTGAACAAGTTGGGCTCGTTGGCCTGGCAATTGACCGGCAACCAATGAGCGAGCAAGGCGAGCGCTTGCTGTCTGCGATTTTGGCTGAAAATATCAACGCTCAGGGGGTCAACGCCTATCGCGGCTACCTTGCCGAAGTTTCGGCGGCCACAAGGCTTTCAACAACGTTGCATTTTGTGACCGGCTCCTCTGCGCTGGACGAACGCTCGCGTAGTGATATCCAACGTATTTCCAACCTTGTTAGCCGTGGGATGCTGAATCGCGATAACCTGATGCTTATTGGCTTCAGCGACTCGGTGGGTAGTTTTACCGCCAACGTCAACCTCTCGCGCAATCGGGCGGGCGTTGTTAAAGCACTGATATTGCAAGATAACGTAGGACGCTTGGACTCTGAAGACATCCTCGCCTTTGGCTTTGGCCCTGTGGCCCCGGTGGGGTGTAACAACACGATTGAAGGCAAAAGCCTGAACCGCCGTGTTGAGGTTTGGGTCCGTGGCGAAAACCAGCAGGCGCTGCGCTAGACACCTGTAATCGGGAAAAGCTGAAGCTAACCGTTTTTCAGCTTGCTGAAAAACTCGCTTTTTCCGAGCGGGGGGCAATTGGCCTCCCCGAGGAAAAAGCGAGCTGGGGAGCCTTGGCCATCCCTGAATTCTTGCTTCCCTCCTCTTCCCACAAATCTCTAGCTTACTCAGCGAACTCTGATATCCTTTCGGTACCTTAAAGTTGTCAGGAGAGTTCTATGCATGCAATCGCCGACACTGAAAAGCTTGTATCAGACGGAATAATAACCGGAGAACAGGCCACAATTGTCGAAGCCAGAGCGCGCGAAACAATGGTCTATCTTGCCATTAATTCTTTGCTCTGCTTTGGCATCATCGCGGCCACAGCCGGGCTGATTTTCTGGCTGAAAAATGCAATGGCCGTCGCTATTTGCGGGGCTTTGGCTTTGGCGGTCGGGCTTTTTATTCTCGCCCGAGGCCGGGAACTGTTTCACATGTTCGGAAATGCGTCGGCCTTGATCGGTGCGGGGATGCTAATTGGCGGCGCAAGTCTTGAACTGCTCGACAAGTACGAGGGCATTGCAGGCTGGGCCCTGATCGCTGCGGGCTTGGTAATTACCGGTATTGCAGCATGGGTATTGCAGCAAGGCAACATAAAGGCACGCTTTGTGAGCGGATCGATATTACTCATGGGCGGGGCCATGCATCTCGGAGGAGTTGCATTCTTGCTGGAGCAAAACAGTATTTCCGGAATGCCGATCAGCCTGTTTTACCTGTATGCCACCTTCGCTGTGGCAGGGGCCGGGTGGATAACCAATGTACGCTTTGTAACGGCTTTGGCCATTATACCTTTCGCTCAAGCGCTCGATACCGGAACATTCTATTTTCATGCGGCCTATGCATTTTACTCCCCTGAATCGACCCTTTCTATCCTGCAAATGAGCCTGTTGATTGGCCTATGTATTTGGGCAGGTGGCAGGTTGGAGGAGCGCACCACACGACACCTGAGGATACTCACTATTATGGCTTTTATCGTAGCCAATCTTTGCGCCCTTGTCGGGTCTCTTTGGGGAGATTTCGTGGGCGAAACCACATGGGGGCCGGGGTATAGCCGATACGGGTCCGGTGTGGAAACATGGCAGGAGTGGCGTGCCTTGCGGGACGCATTTCGCGAAACAGCATTTTATATCTCGGAAGAAATATATGCGATTTTATGGGCATTGATACTGGTAGCGATGGCGGCTTGGGCTGCCTTTGGCAACCGACGCGGATTGTTCAACACGACCTTAACCTTTATCGGCATCCATGCCTACACCCAGATGTTCGAGTCCTTCGGGGATGAGCCTTTGGCGTATGTTATCGGCGGGCTTGCTGCAATACCGTTAGCTTGGGGAATGTTACAACTTAACCACTGGCTGGTAACGCGCGCAGATCAGAGCCAGCCATAAAAGCCACCACACAAAATAATAGCGCCGCAAGAGGGGAGGACTCTCGCGGCGCCATTTGCTTACCGGTAGGTGGGAGGAACCCCCGGTAATCTCTGGAAACTAGTGGTAGACCGCTGTCCGGGCGACATCGGAAATCATCGAGCGGCAAAGGCCAAGGTCGCTTAGCTCACGGTTAGACAGGGAGCTAAGCTCGTTCACCGTTTTGCGGTACATGCGACGCTGGCGCATGGATTTTTTGATGGTTTCAAACGCGTATACAATGCGAACGTTTAGCGCGATCGGCGCGTTTGTGCGGGGAAGGGATACAAATGCCATTTTCTTGTTTCTTTCAATCTTTCGTTTTCTGATAATAGGAATATAGGAAATTGGTGCACTGCAACAACAAACAATTTAGCCTTAGCGCTATGCATAGAACGCATAGCTATGCCCAGGCGGGCTAGCGTCAAAGCCCTTTTGGAATCGCACATAATGTATGCAAGCGCTCTATACTTGCCTATTATTGATGCAGTTCAAAAAAACAGGTGCGTTACCTATGCGCTGGCTACTCACCTCGAGGGAAGCGCTGGTCTTCCTCAACCGTGTTCAGATTCATGTGGTTGCGCATAAAACGCTCAGAGGCCTGTTGCAACGGCTGGTAATCCCACGGGTAATAGTCACCATTGCGCAGGGCGTTATAAACCACATGACGGCGGGCTTGGGAGTGCCGCACCTCGCTGTCATAGGCCGCAAGATCCCAGTGGTCCGTGACCCTCTGGCCAAAGTGCTGAACCGTTTCTGCGTGGGCCGGACCCCCCGCGAGGTTGACTCGCTCTGCCGGATCGGCTTCCAGATCAAACAATTGTGCTGGATCGGTGGCGCAATCGGTGTATTTCCACTTTCCTTCGCGGATGGCTACCAAGGGGGCGATGGATGCCTCGGCGGCGTATTCCATGAAAACGGGGGTGGTTCGGGCTGTACCACTGGCGAGCGGCACGAGGGATTCACCGTCCACCCACGGGGCGATTTGCGCCATATCTATACCCGCGAGGTCCGCTAGGGTCGGGGCGACATCCAGCGTGCTGACGGGGGTATCTATGCGACCGACGGGCAGGTTGGGGGCACTGATCATTAGCGGCACGCGGGCCGAGCCCTCATAGAAGTTCATTTTGAACCACAACCCGCGCTCGCCAAGCATGTCACCATGATCTGACACAACCATGATGATGGTATTGTCACTCAGGCGCATGGCCTCAAGCGCGCCTATTATTTCGGCGACCTTGTCATCCAGATAGGAGATATTGGCAAAATAGGCGCGGCGGGAGCGTTGGATATCGCGCTCGGTGATCTTGAAATTGTGCCAGTCGGAGGCGTCGAGAATCCGCTGGGCGTGAGGGTCGTGATCCTTATAGGCCATCTCATCCACTTCGGGCATAAGGTGGTCGCAATCCTCATAAAGGTCCCAGTATTTTTGACGGGCTACATAGGGGTCGTGCGGGTGGGTAAAGCTGACGGTGAGCATAAAAGGGCGATCATCATGGCCGCGGCCAAGATCCCGGATTTTTTGTACAGCGTTAAACGCAACCTCGTCGTCATACTCCATCTGGTTCGAGGTTTCTGCCACCCCTGCCCCGGTAACGCTGCCCATATTGTGGTACCACCAGTCGATCCGCTCGCCGGGTTTAGTGTAATCCGGTGTCCAGCCAAAATCGGCGGGGTAGATATCGGTGGTTAGGCGTTGCTCAAAGCCGTGCATCTGGTCGGGGCCCACAAAGTGCATTTTGCCGGAGAGGCAGGTGGCATAACCCGCATTGCGCAAATGGTGGGCATAGGTCGGGATATCCGAAGCAAACTCGGCAGCATTGTCATAAACCCGAGTGCGGCGTGGCAGCAGGCCAGACATAAAACTGGCGCGACCCGGGGCGCAAAGCGGCGAGGCACTATAGGTATTGGCAAAGCGGGTTGAGCGCTTGGCCAAAGCCTTAAGCGCGGGCGCGTGCAGCCAGTCGGCCGGCCCGTCGGGAAACAGAGGGCCGGAGAGCTGGTCAGCCATGATAATCAGGAAATTGGGCTGGTTTGCCATTGGCTTTTTTATCCTTATGCAGGTTCGCGCCAGCTTTCAGCGATTTCACGGTCTAGTCAATCCATTTGCGCTGTACTATAGGTAGGCGAATGTCTCTATCTGCCCTCACTACACCGCAGTTTCGCCGTTACCTGATTGGCAACGCCATTTCGTTGCACGGGTTATGGGTGCAAAAGATCACCATCGGCTGGATGGCGTGGGAAGCAACCAGTTCGGTCGCGTTTCTGGGCTGGCTTGCCTTTCTTAGTTATGCACCGCCGCTGTTTCTCGGGCCCTTTTTTGGCGTGGTAGTGGATAGGGTAAACATTCGCCGCGCGGCGATGACCACACAATCGCTGTTTATTTTCGCTGCCACGCTGTTGCTGCTTGTCCACCTGACCGGCCTGAGCGGACAAGTAAGCCTGACCGTGATAGCGCTTTTCATCGGGATGGTGAGCTCTGCGCAGCACCCTGTTCGCATGGCGATCACGCCACGGTTGGCTCCCAATTCGCAGCTCGCGTCAGTGGTGCTGCTGCTTTCGCTCAATTTCAATATTGCGCGCGTTGTCGGGCCCGCGATTGGCGGCGCGATTATTGCGGGCTTTGGGCTCACTGCGGCGCTGGTATTTACCATGGTTGCTTTCGTGCCATTTGTGCTGATTCTACGCACGCTGACCCCGCGTGCCAACAAAGCCAAAGCCAAAACCAGCATGCGGGCCGATTTTATTGAAGGGTTGGCTTATGTGCGCGGGTCGCGGTTTATTCGAACAGCCACGCTCGTAACCGGCTTGTTTTCAATCGCCGGCCGCGGGGCGCTGGAGATTTTGCCAAGCCTTGCCGATGGCCGCTTCGAACGCGGCGCGTCCGGGCTAGGCACGCTGACCGCAGCGGCGGGTGCGGGTGCATTGCTGGCAGCCGGTTTCCAGCTCATGCTGAAAGGACCGGTCAAAGGGCGAATGCCTGGGGTCTCGTTGACGGCTGCGATCATAGGGCCACTGGCGGCGGCATTATTGGGGGTTACTCAAAACTGGGAGCTAGTGGTTCTTATCACCGGATTACTTGGTTTTGCTGGAACGCTCGTAGGCGTGGGGATGCAATCTGCCATCCAGATTCAGGTAGAAGACGAGTTGCGCGGGCGGGTGATGAGCCTTTGGATCATGGTCGCCATGGGGGGTGTTGCCCTTGGCTCTATGCTGGTGGGTGCCCTGGCGGACGCTTTTGGCCTTACCCTGGCGCTGGTAAGCACAGGAATTGGCACATCATTTGCGATGATTGTGCTGCTAATGTGGCGCTGGCAGGCAAAAATCCGAGAAAGCCGTTGAAACCAAAGCCGATATGAAGTGAAATGATCGGCAGAATCGGGGGAACTCGTTTTGACAAAGCTGGTTTGCGCAAACAAGTTTCGTCGCAAATCGCACCAACTGGGAGATAACTATGAAAAAACTTCTTTTGGCGACCACGGCCGCCACAATGCTGTCCACAAGCGCTTTCGCTGGCGGCCACGAGATCAACATCGGTGTGATCCTCAGCTTCACCGGCCCGATTGAATCGATGACTCCGGACATGGCATTGAGTGCCGAGATGGCACTTGACGAGGTCAACGCTGCGGGTACTCTGCTCGGCGGTGGCAAAACCCTCGTTTCCATGCGCGCTGACTCGACATGCATTGACAGTGGCTCCGCACAGGCCGCCGCTGAAGCGCTTGTTTCTGCGAACAATATTGCGGCCATCATGGGCGCTGACTGCTCGGGCGTAACCAGCGCTATCGCCAACAACGTGGCTGTGCCAAACGGCGTTGTAATGATCTCGCCAGCCGCGACATCACCTGCGCTTTCGACCATCGAAGACAATGGCCTGTTCTTCCGCACATCGCCATCTGACGCGCGCCAAGGCCAAGTGCTTTCAGACGTTCTGATGGACCGCGGCGTAAGCTCGGTGGCTGTAACTTACACCAACAACGACTACGGCAAAGGTTTAGCGGACGCGTTCCAGAGCTCATATGAATCTGCTGGTGGCACCGTGACCATTTCGGCTGCCCACGAAGACGGCAAAGGCGACTACTCCGCTGAAGTTGGCGCACTGGCCGCAGCTGGCGGCGATATGCTGGCCGTGTTCGGTTATGCTGACCAGGGTGGTGCCGGCATCATCCAGGGCGCACTCGACACTGGCGCGTTTGACACGTTCGTGATGGGCGACGGCATGAAATCGCAAAGCCTGATCGATGCGATCGGTGACGACCTTGCCGGTTCCATCGGCACTCAGCCGGGTTCGGCTGGTGAAGGCGCCAAATTGCTGGCAGCGGCCCTTGAAGGTATCGCTGGCACACCAGACGGCCCGTTCACAGCTGAAAGCTATGACGCGGCTGCGCTGATCGCGCTGGCCATTCAGGCGGGTGGCTCTGCTGACCGCGCCTCAATCGCCGCCCAAGTGCTAAACGTGGCAAATGCCCCGGGTGAGCCAATTGGTGTTGGTGAACTGGCCAAAGGCCTCGAGATTCTCGCCAATGGCGGTGAGATCGATTATGAGGGCGCTTCCGCTGTAGAACTGATCGGACCGGGCGAAGCCGCTGGTTCTTATCAGGAATACGTAGTGGAAGACGGCGCGTTTAAAGTGTTGCGCATCCGCTAAGACGTTTACTAGAAATAAAAACAGCCCGGCATTTTGTCGGGCTGTTTGCATAACCGGGGTGGGTAATTATGATCAGGGTTGAAGACCTGCACATGCATTTTGGCGGGATACGAGCTGTAGACGGCACCTCGCTGGAAATCAAAAAAGGCAGTATCACCGGGCTGATCGGCCCCAACGGCGCGGGGAAAACCACGCTGTTTAATGTGATCGCGGGCCACTACAAGCCAACCTCCGGCAAGGTGTTTCTGGATGGCGAAGACGTAACCGGCCTGCCGCCGCACACGATGTTTGACAAAGGTATGCTGCGCACCTTCCAGATCGCGCATGAGTTCGGCACGCTGAGCGTGCGCGACAATCTGATGATGGTGCCTGCTGCACAATCAGGCGAGACCCTTTGGAACGCATGGTTTCATGGTAAAAAAGTGAAGGCCGAAGAAGAGGCCATTCGTAAAAAAGCCAACGAAGTTATTGAATTTCTTGAGATTTCACATGTGGCGGATGAGTTGGCGGGCAATCTTTCCGGTGGCCAGAAAAAGCTGCTGGAGCTTGGGCGCACCATGATGGTGGACGCAAAGGTTGTGTTTCTGGACGAAGTGGGCGCGGGGGTAAACCGCACCCTGCTCCGCACCATCGGAGATGCGATTTTACGGCTCAACACCGAACGCGGCTACACGTTTTGCATGATCGAGCACGACATGGATTTCATCGGGCGGCTTTGTGACCCCGTTATCTGCATGGCCGAGGGTAAAGTGCTGGCAGAAGGCACGGCGGACGAGGTTAGATCCAACGAGCAGGTGATTGAGGCGTACCTTGGCACGGGGTTAAAGAACAAGCCGGGAGCAAGCGCATGAGCTACTTGATTGGCGAGAACATGACTGGCGGTTATGGCAAAGGTGCGGACATTCTGCATGATTGCACGATTGCGGTTGAAAAAGGCGAGATCGCGGTGATTGTTGGCCCGAACGGGGCTGGAAAATCCACCGCGATGAAGGCCATTTTCGGGATGCTGAACCTGAATGGCGGGCAGGTGCGGCTGGATGGCAAAGACATCACCAATATGTCGCCGCAGGATAAAGTAAAAGCCGGTATGGGGTTTGTGCCGCAAACCAGCAATGTGTTTACTGGCATGACGGTGCAGGAAAACCTTGAAATGGGGGCTTACATTCGGGATGACGACTATTCCGACACCATGGAAAACGTGTTTAACCTGTTCCCGATCCTGAAAGAAAAACGCTACCAGCACGCGGGCGAACTTTCCGGCGGGCAGCGGCAACAAGTCGCTGTGGGCCGTGCGCTGATGACTCAGCCCAAAGTGCTGATGCTCGATGAGCCCACCGCGGGGGTTTCGCCCATTGTGATGGACGAGCTTTTTGACCGCATTATCGAAGTGGCCAAAACCGGGATTGCCATTTTGATGGTGGAGCAAAATGCCCGCCAAGCCCTGAATATTGCCGATAAAGGCTATGTGCTGGTGCAAGGCCGCAACCGTTTCACCGACACGGGCGAGGCCTTGCTGGCCAACCCCGAAGTCCGCAAATCATTTTTGGGAGGCTGATAGTTGGAAGACCTTCTAAACGCACTTGTCCTCTATTCCAACTTCGTGATCGTACCCGGCCTTGCCTATGGCAGCCAGCTTGCGCTTGGCGCACTCGGGGTGACGCTGATCTACTCGATCCTGCGGTTCTCCAACTTTGCCCATGGCGACACCATGGCCTTTGGCGCGATGCTCACCATTTTGGTGACATGGTGGTTCCAAAGCATGGGGATATCGGCGGGACCTTTGCCCACAGCGCTGCTCGCCCTGCCCTTCGGGATAATCGGCACAGTGATTTTTGCGCTGGTGACAGACCGAATGGTTTACCGGTTTTACCGGAAGGTGAAGGCGCCGAATATCGTGATGATGATGGCCTCTGTCGGTGTGATGTTTGTGATGAACGGCGTGGTGCGCGTGGTTATTGGCCCGCAAGAGCAGCGCTTTGCCGATGGTGAGCGCTTTATCATTAAAGCGCGGGCATTTAAGGAAATGACAGGGCTAAACGAAGGTTTGGCCATTCGCACGACACAGGCAATTACGGTGGTTGTTGCTGTGATTGTGGTTGCGATCCTCTTCTGGTTTTTGCAAAAATCGCGCACGGGTAAAGCCATGCGGGCTTATGCTGACAACGAAGACCTCGCGCTGCTTTCGGGCATCAACCCCGACAAGGTGGTGATGGCGGCCTGGATCATTGCGGCCACGCTGGCGACGATTGCCGGTGTGCTCTACGGGCTTGATAAATCCTTCAAGCCATTCACCTATTTCCAGCTCTTGCTACCGATATTCGCGGCGGCCATTGTGGGCGGCATCGGCAACCCGCTCGGCGCGATTGCCGGTGGCTTTGTGATCGCCTTTTCCGAAATGGGCTTCACCTACGCCTATAAGAAGTTTCTGTTTTACCTCATGCCCGATGGCAGCGCGCCGAGCGGGCTTATGCAATTGCTCTCGACCGACTACAAATTCGCGGTGAGCTTTATGATACTTGTACTGGTGTTGCTGGTTAGACCGACGGGTATTTTCAGGGGGAAAGTGCTATGAAGAATGTGGCTCTATTTGCCCTTATGGGCTTGGCTTTTGTTGGCGCTGGAGAATTCCAGAGCTGGTCGTTCTCGCTTACAATTCTTAACCTCTGCCTGATCTCGGCGATTATGGCGCTGGGGGTGAATATCCAGTGGGGGTATGCCGGTATTTTCAACGTCGGGATCATGGGCTTTGCGGCGCTTGGCGGCGCGGCGGCGGTGCTGGTGAATGCAGCGCCGGTTCCGGAGGCATGGGCAGCTGGTGGCGCTGGTATTGGGGCCTCGCTGGTAGCGGCGCTGGCGGTGATCGGGCTGATTGTATTGATCCGCAAAAAGCTGCGGGGCAGCCTGCGGCGCTACGCAACGATTGCGGTTGTGATTGGCGGCTATTTTGCGGTGCGTGCGGTTTATGGCCCGGCGGTAAATGCCATTGAGGCGGTGGACCCGGCCAAAACCGGTTATCTGGGTGGGCTCGGCTTGCCGATCACCATAAGCTGGGCCGTGGGCGGGGTTTTTGCAGCGGGTGGCGCTTGGGTTGTGGGCAAAGTGGCGCTGGGGCTGCGCTCGGATTATCTGGCAATTGCCACGCTGGGAATTTCCGAAATTATCATCGCGGTGCTGAAAAACGAAGACTGGCTGACACGGGGCGTGAAGAACGTAAGCACCCTGAAGCCCGACGTACCAACCGCGATTGAGTTTCAGGGCTCCGAGTGGTTTTTGGGTATTGCCCAAAGCCTTGAGGCTGACCCGATTGTGGCCTCCGGCATTGCGGTTAAGTTGATTTATGCGGTTTTGTTTGCGATTGTTCTGGGCGGACTTTTGTGGCTCTCAGAGCGAGCGTTGAATTCGCCATGGGGCCGGATGATGCGCGCCATTCGGGACAACCGCGACTCGGCCCAAGCCATGGGTAAAGACGTAACCAAACGGCATTTGCAGACCTTTATCATCGGCTCGGCGGTTGTTGGCATTGCGGGCGCGATGCTGACCACGCTCGATATGCAGTTCACCCCCGGCACCTATAACCCGCTGCGGTTTACCTTTCTGATCTGGGTGATGGTGATTGTGGGCGGTTCGGGCAATAACTGGGGCTCGATACTGGGAGGTTTCCTGATTTGGTTTGTCTGGATCGAAGCCGAGCGTTTTGGCCCGATTGTGATGGAGTTGGCGACCTCCGGCATGGACCCGGAGAGCGCGCTCAAATCCAGCCTAATGGACTCGGCGGCGCATTTGCGGCTGTTCCTTATGGGGATCATCCTGCTCTTGGTGCTACGGTTTAGCCCGCGCGGGTTGATACCGGAGAAATAAGCATGGATTGGGACGACGCCTACCAGAATGGAAAGTATATTCCCGGCGGCGACGAGTACCTTGCTATGTGGCAGCTCAAATCTTCAGCGTTTCGGGCTGCGTTAGACCAAAACCGCCAACGGCTTGGCCTACCCTATGGCAGCCACCCGCGCGAGGTGTTTGACCTGTTCCTGCCTGAAAACCCTGCCAAGGGGGTCGTGATTTACATTCACGGCGGCTATTGGCAGTCCCTTGATCATACGCTTTGGTCGCACCTTGCGGCCGGTCCTTTAGCCCATGGCTGGGCTGTGGCAATGCCAGGTTACAGGCTGTGCCCCGATGTTAGTGTGGCGGACATAACCAAAAGCATGGTGCGCGCTGTTGCGGCGATCGGGGACCGGTTTGACGGAGTTTTTGAAATCATCATTACCGGCCACTCGGCGGGCGGTCACCTGACGGCTCGCTTGGCATGTGATGATATTTACCTACCCTATGCGGCGGATATCCGGCGTTTTGTAAGCATCAGCGGTGTGCATGACCTGCGCCCGCTCACGCGCACAAGCGTAAACGAGCCTCTGCAACTTGATATGGCAAGTGCCGCAGCCGAAAGCCCCGCTCTAAAAACACCGCGGGAGGGGGTTGACCTGCTGGCTTGGGTTGGCGCCGAGGAGCGGCCCGAATTCTTGCGGCAGAATGATTTGCTGGCCAATATCTGGCGCGGCGCTTTTGCCAAAACGACCAGTGTTCATGCCGACGGGCACCATCACTTTAGCGTTGTTGGCGATTTGGCCGAGGCCGAGAGCCCGCTCACGAAAGCTCTTTTTGCCTGATTGACGCAAATCAATGCGGCCCTTTCCTTTTATCTTATTACTGAGAGGAAAGGAGAAATGCTATGACAAATATTCCGGCACGCAAAGCCAAACTGCTTGAAAAGCTTAACGAAATGAATGCCCGCCTTGCCAAAGTTGAAGACGCGCTTGATGATCCGTTGCCAAAGGATTCCGAAGAAGCGGCGGTTGAACGCGGAGATGACGAGGTGTTAGAGGAGGTCGGCCATGCCGCCCGGCGCGAAAAAGCGATGATTGTGGCGGCGCTGGAACGGGTCGTATCCGGCGAATACGGCGTTTGTGCCGTATGCGGGGAAGAAATTAGCGAAGAGCGGCTGGATGTGTTACCCTACACACCTGTTTGCAAGAAATGTGCTAAATAGAGGAGTCTGAAATGGCCTTGGAAGAATGGAAAGTCCGGTTTCGGATGCTGCTTGAAGAAGCCACCCATCAACCCGAAGACTGGCACGAAATGCAAGAAGAACTGCGTGAGGAAGTCGCGAAGTTTCGCGGGCAAGGCCTGCCGGTGCCACAAGATATTCTAGACCTTGAAAAAGCGCTGGAAGATAACCTGAATCTGCGCCGCAAATAAGCCATGGACGGCCAAGAGCCAGCCTTAAAGCGAGTTGTGTCGCTGCCTCTGTTGGTGCTCTATGGACTAGGTATCAGCATCGGGGCTGGTATATATGTGTTGATCGGCGAGGCCGCCGGGCAAGCTGGCTATTATACCCCGCTCTCTTTTGTTCTGGCGGCCATTGTTATGGTTTTTGTCGCTTCCAGCTTTGCCGAGCTTAGCGGGCGTCTGCCAATTAGCGCGGGTGAGGCTGTTTATGTAAAAGCGGGGTTCAGGTCTGACAAAATGTCGGTGTTTACCGGTGGGCTGGTGCTCGCCTCCGGCACCGTTTCCGCTGCCGCGATAACCATTGGCGGGGTTGGCTACCTGATGGAGTTGGTGCCGTTCGCGCGCACTGGAATGATATTTGCGGTGGTGTTGATTATGGGCGCGATTGCCGCTTGGGGCATCAAACAATCCGTGGTTTTTGCCGCCATTTTCACTGTTCTCGAAGTACTTGGCCTGGTTGTCATTGTTGTGGCCGGTTTCTGGAACCAGCCCGATATTCTGACCCGCTTGCCTGAAGTGATACCGCCATGGGGAGACACAGCGGCCTTAACAGCCATTTTCACAACCAGTTTGATCGCGTTTTTTGCTTTTATCGGTTTTGACGATGTCGTGAATCTTGTCGAGGAAACCAAAGACCCGGCGCACGCTATGCCGCGCGCGATCTACCTAACGCTCTGCATCACCACCCTGCTCTATTTTCTGGTTAGTACGGTGGCGGTGTTGTCTGTACCGATTGACGAACTCGCCAACTCCACAGCGCCGTTGGGCCTGCTTTTTGAACGCCTGACCAACTCTTCTCCCCTCACCATCACGCTTATCGCTGTGGTGGCCACGCTCAACGGAGTTGTGTTGCAAATTGTCATGGGAGCAAGGGTGCTTTACGGCTTGGCTGAAACCGGCAATCTGCCGGCTGTGTTCGGGAGGGTGAATGCCCGCACGGGCACACCCCTATTTTCTACTGCACTGATCACGCTCGCAATTTTGGTTCTCGCACTGTTTTTCCCAATCGGGGCATTGGCCAAATTCACCTCTCAGCTGATTTTGGTGTCCTTCGTTCTGGTTTGCCTCTCTCTAATTCTGCTCAAGCTGCGTCGAGAACCTGCCCCTGAGGGGATTTATCAAGTGGGCATCTGGCAACCTGTTCTTGGCACTATTGGAAGCCTGACCCTCCTGCTGGGGCCCTACTTTCTGTAATACACATTCAATACTTGTAATATGTGTTCGAGACCCTATCTAAGGACAAACAGAAATTCAGGAGCGATAAAATGACCCCGGAAGTAAAAGCCTTTTTTGACAACGCCACCAACACCGTTTCTTTTGTGATCAAAGATCCAAACAGCAACAAGTGTGCGATCATCGATTCCGTTCTGGATTTTGACTATTCCAGCGGCCATACCGATACCAAATCCGCCGATGAAATCATCGCCTATGTGAAAGCCGAAGGGCTTGAGCCAGAATGGCTGCTCGAAAGCCATGTGCATGCGGACCACCTTTCCGCTGCGCCTTACATTCAGGAGCAGGTTGGCGGAAAAATCGGCATTGGCGACCAGATCTCTGTTGTGCAGGATGTATTTGGCAAGGTCTTCAACGAGGGCACCGATTTCCAGCGCAACGGCTCACAATTTGACGCTCTTTTCAAAGAGGGAGACACCTTCAAGATCGGCGGCCTGAACGTCAACGTCATGCACACCCCCGGTCACACACCGGCTTGCATGACCTATGTGGTCGGAGACGCGGCCTTTGTGGGTGACACCATGTTTATGCCTGATTTTGGCACCGCCCGCTGTGATTTCCCCGGTGGCTCCGCCGAGACCCTATATGACTCGATCCAGAAAATCCTCAGCCTCCCCGACGAGACCCGGATTTTTGTGGGCCACGATTATAAAGCGCCAGGCCGCGATGAATTTGCATGGGAGACCAGCGTTGCCGAACAGAAAGCCGCGAACATCCACGTGAGCGAAGATAAAGACGCTGCGGAATTTATCAAAATGCGCACCGAACGGGATGCACAACTCAATGTTCCCAAGTTGATTGTGCCAGCGATCCAAGTTAACATGCGCGCCGGTCAAATGCCCGAACCAGATGAAAGCGGGCAGGTTTATCTGAAAGTTCCGGTCAATGCTCTTTAACTTCTTCCAGAAGAAAAACATCCAGCAAGTTGGCGCGATCAGCGTCACCGAGCTGGACCCCAATTATACGGTCACCGGGCAAATCTCGGTGGCCAATATTGCTGACATCAAGGCCGCTGGCTTTGATACCGTCATGTGCAACCGCCCCGACGGAGAAGAGGCCGGCCAACCCGCTGCCAAGCAGATCGAACGGGCCGCTAAAAAGGCAGGGTTAAAGTTTTTCTATGTGCCGATGGGGCGCACGATGGCCCCCAACACACTGGGCGATTTCAAATCGGTGGTGAACGGTGATAACGGCAAGGTTTTTGCCTATTGCCGGTCGGGAAACCGCTGCACAATACTTTGGAAAATGTCTAAAGGTTAAATAATTTCGAGGGAGCGTTTACGCTCCCTTTTGCGTTCAGGACCCTGTTATGAAGCGGTTTTTCCCAATTCTGGAATGGTCACGCGGGTATTCACGAGATACGCTGAGCCAAGACCTTGTGGCTGCGATCATCGTGACCATCATGCTAATCCCGCAATCTCTGGCTTATGCGCTTCTTGCAGGGCTTCCGGCTGAAATGGGGCTTTACGCCGCCAGTCTTCCCCTGATCGCTTATGCCGCCTTTGCCTCTAGCCGTGTACTCGCCGTTGGCCCCGTTGCCGTGGTTTCCCTGATGACGGCCGCAGCGATTGGCAACCTTTCCCTATCGAATCCGGCGGAGATCGCGGTAGCAGCGACGGCGTTGGCGCTTATGACGGGGCTCATGCTGCTTGGCATGGGTTTACTGCGGCTGGGGTCGCTGGCAAATTTCCTCAGCCATCCGGTTGTTGCCGGTTTTATGACCGCCGCCGTTATTCTGATCGCCACCAGTCAGGTCAAACATATCTTTGGCATATCCGCCAGTGGCAAAGACCTGATCACCATGCTGCGGACTTTGTTTGGCAACATTGGCGATACCAACCTGATAACCGTGACAATCGGGCTTGCCGGAATAGCTTTCCTGATTTGGGCCAGAAAGGGGTTAAAACCGATTTTGCTCAAAACAGGCATGCCGGACAAGTTGGTGTCTATTCTGGTGAAAACCGGCCCGATTTTGGTTGTGGTTATTTCTACCTTCATCACATGGGCCTTCGGGCTGGTTGACCATGGCGTCAAAGTTGTCGGAACCCTTCCCAGCGGTTTGCCGCCTTTCACTATCCCCTCATTTGACCTCGATCTGTGGAGGAGCCTGCTTGGCTCCGCCATATTGATCACGGTTGTCGGATTTGTGGAATCCGTTTCGGTGGCGCAAACCCTTGCCGCACGTAGGCGCCAACATATCTCTCCCGATCAGGAGTTGATCGGACTTGGCGCGGCCAATGTCGCTTCGGCTGTTTCCGGTGGCTATCCGGTAACCGGCGGGTTCTCGCGCTCTATCGTGAACTTTGACTCAGGCGCACAAACCCCGGCCGCCGGTGCTTTTACCGCTGTCGGCATTTTATTTGCCGCCGTGTTCCTGACCCCGCTGCTCTATTTCTTGCCGAAAGCCTCATTGGCGGCGATCATCGTTGTTGCCGTGCTTTCCCTGCTCGACTTCTCGGTGCTGCGCAAAACATGGGTTTACGCAAAATCGGATTTTGTATCTGTCGCCGCAACCATGCTCGCAACGCTTGGCTTCGGAGTCGAGATCGGCGTGTCGGCCGGTGTGGCCCTCTCTATCGCCATCCATCTCTACCGCACCTCGCACCCGCATTACGCCGTGGTTGGGCAGGTTCCAGGCACCGAGCACTTCCGGAATATCAACCGCCACGAGGTGCAGGTTTCGCCCTCGATCTATTCGATCCGCATTGACGAAAGCCTCTATTTCCCGAATGCCCGCTTTCTGGAAGATACAATCAATGACGCGGTGTCACTGGATCCGGCTATCGACCACGTGATTCTCGTGTGCCCCGCTATCAACTTCATTGACGCCTCGGCCCTAGAGAGCTTGGAGGCGATTAACCACCGCTTGAAAGATGCCGACGTGAAGTTCCACTTGTCAGAAGTAAAAGGCCCGGTCATGGACAGGTTAAAACGTACTGATTTCCTTGAAAAACTGACCGGTGAGGTGTTCCTGACCCAGTTTGACGCTGTCTGCGCGCTGGACCCCGATTGCGCCAACCGCGCCTACCACGACCCACACCCCTAAATTATATTCACCCTTTTGGTTGACAATTAAAGTTGCATCCCTATATTCACCCATATGGATGAATATAATCTCTCGAATATCCTCAAAGCCAGCAGCGACACGACCCGCCGCTCGATTTTGACCACCCTCGTTCAGCAAGGCCCCACACGGGTAACCGAGCTGGCCGGACGCTATGACATCAGCCTGAATTCGGTTTCCAAGCACATAAAAGTGCTTGAAGCCGCTGGGCTGGTGACACGAAAAACCATCGGCCGCGTGCATTTGATTGAGGCCAATCTGGCCCCGCTCAACGCTGTGGAAGACTGGTTCAAAAACCTCAAATCCATCTGGGCGCTTCAGCTTGATGCGCTCGACGATATTTTAACCAAGGAGAAAGAAATGCCCGAATTATCCCTCACCGTTTCCCGCCAAATCAACGCGCCCGTTGAAGACGTATTTAACGCGTGGCTTAGCCCAGAAATGATGACCAAGTTCATGACCCCCGGCGAAGGCATGTCGGTGAGCGATGCCAAAGCCGACCCCGTGGAAGGTGGTGAGTTTTCGTTGAATATGGTCGCGAAAGCGGGCGAGCTTCCCCATGGCGGCAAATACAAGGTCATAAAACCGCATTCGCAAATTGTATTTAGCTGGAATTCGCCCTTTTCGGTTGATGACACACTCGTCACGCTCAATTTTTCTGCCAAAGATGGCGGCACCGAAGTTGAGCTTAACCACGTAAAATTTGCCGACGAAGAAGCGCGGGATAATCACGAAGGCGGTTGGACGGTCATTCTGGAAAGCCTTGCGCGGGCTTTGACTTAGGCCAGCCAGTTCGCTTTGCGCTTCTCGAAAAATGCGGAAATCCCCTCCTTAGCAGCGGGGGTTTCCCACGTATCGGCCAGTGCTTCGATCGTGCGGTCAATCACGGCATCATCAATCACCGGCCCCAAGGCGCGTGCCAGTGCCTTGGCAGCGGCTACCGCACCTGGTGCCGCCAGGAGGTAAGGCTTCACCTCCGCCTCCACGGCCAAATCAAGATATTCCGGCATCACCACTTTGGCGACCAGCCCGAGGGTTTTGGCCTCTGCTGCCTCGAATATTCGAGCTGACATAAATACCCGCCGCGCCATCGCTTCGCCCATGCGGGCCAGCACATAAGGCGAGATCGTGGCCGGGATCAGCCCGAGGCGGGTTTCGGTCAGGCCAACCTTGGCCCCCTCGGCCGCGATCACCACATCACACACGGCCATCATGCCAACACCGCCACCATAGGCCTGCCCCTGCACCCGCCCGATCAGCGGTTTTGGCATGGTGTTCAGCGCAAACAGCATTTCGGCAAGCTTGCGGGCTTCAACCATGCGTTCCGCACGAGTCGCGGTCATTTGTGCTTTCATCCAGCCAAGATCACCACCAGCGCAAAAACTGACTCCACTCGCGGCAAGGATCACCACGCGCACCGCGTCATCGGCCCCAAGGTCAGCCGCTGCCTGCGTCAACTCGGCGATCATCTGCGCGCTCAACATGTTATGTTTGTCAGGGGTGTTCAGGGTCAGCGTAGCCACGCCTCGGTCATCGGTTTCAATATGTAGCAGTTCCATAGGTTAATTCCTTAAGCTTTGCGCAAACCTCGCCGCAGCTTGTAGCTTTTCCATATCCAAACCGGTTTTGAAACCCAAATCATCCAGACGCGCCGCAACGCTCAGGGTATCTACATTCCCTTTGGCGCCGGGCGCATAAGGGCATCCGCCCAGACCCCCAATCGCCGCATCAAACACCCTCAATCCGAGCGCAAGGCTGGCTTCAACATTCTCGACAGCACGCCCGCCGGTATCATGAAAATGGCCTGCCAGTTTTGCGGCTGGCACCTCCTCCAGAACCGTATTAAGCATCGCTGTTACACGTTCGGGCGTGCCGCTACCAATCGTATCACCTAGCGAGATTTCATAGCAGCCCATGTCGAGCAAAATTTTTGCGACCCGTGCGACCTCAGAGGGCGCCGTCGGCCCGTCATAAGGGCAATCGACAACACAGGAGACATACCCCCGCACCGGAATGCCATCCACTAAAGCCGCCTCAACCAAGGGGGCAAACCGCTCCAGACTTTCCGAAATACTGCAATTGATATTGGCTTGCGAAAACCCTTCCGAGGCCGAACCAAAGATCGCGACCTCGTCCACACCCGCTTCTTTTGCCGCTTCAAAACCACGCATATTGGGTGTGAGCGCTGTGTAGGAAACTCCGGGCTTGCGTTTGATTCCGGCCATAACCTCACCTGAATCCGCCATCTGCGGCACCCATTTGGGAGACACAAAACTGGCGGTTTCAATATGATCGAAGCCGCAATCAGACAGCATATCAACCAATGCAATTTTGTCTGCCGTTGCGATCATTGTTTTTTCGTTTTGAAGCCCGTCGCGCGGACCCATTTCAAAAATACGAACAAAATCAGACATTTGGAAGCTCGTAATAATCTTGCGCATAAAGCAATGCATCACCCTCAACCGGTAACGAGCGCTGGAACGCCGGGCGCTTAGCAAGACGTGAGTAATATGCGCTAACGTGTTCGAATTCCTCAATCTTTGCAAAATGTTTTGCCATATATAGCGCTTGCCCCATGCCGATATCTACCGCCGAGAAATCCCCCAGCAAATACGCCCGCCCCTTCAGCCGTTCTTCTAACGCTACATAGGTCTTTGCCAACCTTAGCGCCTCAATCTTGCAAATCACGGGTGAACGCATTGCCGGATCAGAAAGTGCCACATGCTGCTGGGTAAGAGCGGCACCGTGCTGGCTGATGGTTTCCGCATAATTCAGCCAATTCAGCCAGTCGATCCCGTGCCCGCCCAACCCGGCTTCAGGGTGACGATCCGCCAAATATTGCAACGCCCCGAGGCTCTCAAAGATCACCCCGCCGTCGATCTCCAGAGCGGGCACCCGCCCTGCCGGATGCAGTGCCAGATAGGCAGGCTCCCGCAATTTCGGGCCAAACGCGTGTACAACCAGCTCAAATTCGAGCCCCAGTTCATAAAGCATCCAAAGCACCCGCTGAGAGCGCGCCTGATGGCAATGGTGTAGCCGGATCATGGTGCCTCCATACGCAGCAACAACGCACCGCTTTCAACTTGTGCTCCTGAAGATGTCAGAACCTCGGCCACCTGACCATCAAACGGTGCGCGCAAAGTATGTTCCATCTTCATTGCTTCCATAACGATCAACGGGGCACCGGCTTCCACGGTATCACCGGCACTCGCGAGCACTGTGCTCACCAATCCCGGCATGGGCGCGTGCAACTCGTTTGCGTTGGCTTCGGCCCCCATCACCCTGTTGAGCGGATCATCGATAGTGGCGGTATAAGAAGCCCCGCCCATTGCCACGTAAAGGCTGCCGGCTTGCCGCCGCACACGGGCGCGCGCGATTTTTCCGCCGATCTCGACCTGCCAATCGGCCCCATTGGTTGCCAACATTGCGACTTCAAGATCGTCCACCTGATACTGGTCGCCACCCAGAACTGAAACCCAATAAGCCACACCATCCAGCACCACTTGTTGCCGCAAGGGCGCCCATAGCGTAAAGCCGTTGTTCCAGTCTCGCGCGCCAATGGCTGCCACTGCTTTCAGGGCATCCGGCGGATCCAGTTCGGTTGTCAGTGCTTCAAGGTCACGCTCAATCAAGCCGGTATCCACCGCACCGGCCGCAAATCCCTCGTGGCTGGCGAGGGCGGCTAGGAAACCCACATTGGTTGTGCACCCAATTATTTCTGTCGCTTGCAATGCCTTGTGCAAACGCCCTAGCGCCACAGCGCGGGTCGGGCCATGAACTGTCAACTTGGCAATCATCGGGTCATACCAGGGCGAAATTTCATCCCCCGCCCGCACACCATTGTCAATTCGCACCCCTTCGGGGAAATCCAGCACAGCTAGCTGGCCGGTGGCGGGAAGGAATCCCGCCGGCACGTCCTCTGCATAAATCCGCGCCTCAAAGGCATGGCCGCTCAGGTCAAGCTGGCTTTGAGGTCGTGGCACCGCTGCGCCGCTCGCCACCAAAAGCTGCCATTCGACGAGGTCCACGCCGGTTATCGCTTCCGTCACCGGATGCTCCACCTGCAAGCGCGTGTTCATCTCCATAAACCAAAAGCCATCTGGCCGCAGCCCGTCAGAGGCATCGACAATGAACTCGACTGTTCCCGCGCCGCTATAACCAATGGCCTTGGCCGCTCGTACTGCCGCCGCCCCCATCGCTTCACGCATTTCGGTGGTCATCCCCGGTGCAGGCGCCTCCTCGATCACCTTCTGGTGGCGGCGCTGCAGAGAGCAATCCCGCTCAAATAGGTGCACCGCATTGCCGTGATCATCGCCGAAAACCTGAATTTCAATGTGACGGGGCGAGAGCACATATTTCTCGATCAAAACCTGCGCGTTCCCGAAGCTGGCGCTACCCTCGCGGCGCGCCGCGTGGAGAGCCTCGGTAAAATCAGCGGCACGCTCGACGCGGCGCATCCCTTTGCCGCCGCCACCCGCTACGGCTTTGATCAACACAGGATAACCGATTTCCTCAGCCTGTGCTGCCAAAAAACCCTCGTCCTGATTGTTGCCATGGTATCCCGGCACGACGGGCACACCGGCCTCTTCCATCAGCACCTTGGCGGCATCCTTTAGCCCCATCGCCTTTATCGCGCTGGCCGACGGGCCGATAAAAACCAACCCTGCCGCTTCGACCTTCTCCACAAAGTCAGGGTTTTCAGACAGGAAACCGTAACCGGGGTGAACAGCCTCAGCCCCTGTCACCAAAGCCGCTTCTACAATCTTTTCACCCAACAAATAGCTCTCGCCCACGGGCGGCGGCCCCAACCTCACGGCCTCGTCTGCCATGGCCACGTGCTTGGCATCGCGGTCCGCATCAGAATAAACCGCCACAGTCCCGACACCCATTTTGCGCGCAGTTTCAATGACCCGGCAAGCAATTTCGCCACGGTTGGCGATCAAGATTTTAGTGAACATCAGGACCTGCTTTCTTTACCGCGACCGTGACAAACCCTTCGGAATGCGGCCCGAGCGGACGTGTTTCGATATTTGTAAAGCCGTGTGACTCTAGAGTAGAATCGTAATTCTGCCTTTGGATCACGGCTTCATCTATATCCTCACCGAAATTTTCGGCATACCAGTCAATGGATGCATCGTCCCAGTCGCTCATCGCTACATCCTGAACACGCCAAAGCGTGTTTCCTCAATCGGGGCATTCAACGAAGCGCGTAAGGAAAGTCCGATCACCTCACGGGTTTTGCGCGGATCGATGATGCCGTCGTCCCAGAGACGGGCCGTAGCATAAAGTGGGTGGCTTTGTTCTTCAAACATATCGAGCGTAGGTTGCTTGAAAGCGGCCTCTTCCTCTGCGCTCCAGCTACCCCCGTTTCTCTCAATTCCGTCACGTTTAACCGTGGCCAGTACGCCCGCCGCCTGCTCGCCACCCATAACCGAAATGCGCGAATTTGGCCATGTCCAGAGGAAACGCGGGCTATAGGCACGGCCTGACATGCCGTAATTTCCGGCCCCGAATGAGCCGCCTACCAGAATGGTCACTTTGGGCACCGAAGCACAGGCTACGGCTGTTACCAACTTGGCTCCGTGCCGCGCAATCCCCTCGGATTCATACTTTTGCCCAACCATAAAGCCGGTGATATTCTGCAAAAACACCAGCGGGATCTTGCGTTGGCAGCAGAGCTCGACAAAATGTGCGCCCTTCACCGAGCTTTCGCTAAACAGCACACCGTTATTGGCAATTATCCCGACCGGGATCCCCTCGATATGGGCAAAGCCACATACCAGCGTGGTGCCAAAACGCGCCTTGAATTCATCAAAGTCAGAGCCATCTATCACCCTCGCGATCACCTCGCGGATGTCGTAGGGCACTTTGGGGTCAGCGGGTATCACACCTAACATCTCGTCTGGGTCACAGGCCGGTGCAACCGGTCGTTGCCGCGTGATGCCGGCCCCTTGGGGTCGGTTGAGCGCGGCAACCGCCTGTCGCGCCAGCGCCAGCGCATGGCTGTCATCTTCTGCCAGATAATCAGCAACACCGCTGAGGCGGGTGTGAACATCTCCCCCGCCGAGATCTTCGGCGGAGACAACTTCTCCTGTGGCGGCTTTTACTAAGGGCGGACCCGCCAGAAAAATGGTCCCCTGTTCTTTTACAATAATTGACACATCGCTCATCGCCGGAACGTAAGCCCCGCCAGCAGTACAGGAACCCATAACGACGGCAATTTGAGCAATGCCTTTAGCACTCATCCGTGCCTGGTTAAAAAAAATCCGGCCAAAATGGTCGCGGTCCGGGAAAACCTCATCCTGATTGGGCAGGTTCGCCCCGCCGCTATCGACCAGATAGACGCAAGGCAGATTGTTCTCCTCGGCGATTTCTTGCGCCCGCAGGTGCTTTTTCACGGTCATCGGATAATAGGTGCCGCCCTTCACGGTGGCGTCATTGCACACCACCATTACCTCGCGGCCATGCACCATGCCAATACCAGCGATCACGCTGGCAGCGGGCGCAACATCATCATATAACCCATGCGCTGCCAGCGCCCCTATTTCAAGGAAAGATGACCCGGCATCAAGCAACCCCGCCACGCGGTCACGCGGTAGCATTTT
>Ga0209121_10001203_pt1 | contig 27159 bp, 37 predicted proteins | sample Cruoilmetagenom3_FD_187292 | JGI IMG/M metagenome (GOLD analysis project Ga0209121, IMG submission 187292) | Oil polluted marine microbial communities from Coal Oil Point, Santa Barbara, California, USA - Sample 3 (SPAdes) (version 2) | ecosystem: Environmental > Aquatic > Marine > Oil seeps ...
GGCTCCTCACCAGAGGGAAAGGGAGGGAAACTTAGCCATAAACATTCAAACTCCCGATTTGAGGGAGAAGGTTAAGGAAAGGAAGGTGGGTTCAGACATCCTGTTTGTGGTCGATGCCTCAGGTTCCATGGGAGCAAAGAAGAGGATGGTGGCGGCCAAAGGAGCAATACTTTCCCTTCTTACTGATGCCTACCAGAGACGAGATAGGGTAGGAATGGTAGCCCTCAGAAAGGATAAAGCGGAGACTCTTCTACCCCTCACCTCGAGTCTGGAGCTGGCCCATAAAAAACTTCGGGAGCTTCCCACGGGAGGAAAAACTCCCTTAGCTCTGGGACTTCAAAAAGGGCGGGAACTTCTGGAAAAGGGGAGAGATGCACTTCACATTCTGGTATTGGTGAGCGATGGTAGGGCTAATGTGAGCCTGGGTGGTGGCTCACCCCTGGAAGAAGCCAAAAAGGTGGCCTGTCAGATAAAAGAGGAAGGAATAAACCTTACCGTCATCGATACTGAAAGTGGCCCCCATTCTTTTGGCCTGGCCAGGGAGATAGCTCAAGCTTGTGGGGCTCAGTATATAAAGCTGGGCGAACCCGAGGCTCAGGAGATAGTCAATGCGTTGGGAGGTTAAGCAAAGCATGGGACGAAAAACAAAGGTAGGTGTTCATATCCTGCTGGGGTTTCTTACTCTATTATTATCTCTGAACTTAAATGTGGTTGGGGCCCAGGACCCATCTCCAAGGGCAAGGATACTCATGGACCTAAGCCACGCAGAGAGAATCTCCATCGGGGGTGAGATATCTCCTAACCTTTATACGGAGAAAAATAAGCGTGTAGTGCCTTTGGACAACTGGGCCCACTTTTTAACCAGGAAGGGATATTCAGTAACTTTGCTCACCCATAACCCCATTACTTCAGAGAAGCTCGAGGGCTATGACATCCTGGTAGTCGCTGAGCCGGATAGAAATAAGAGTAAAAAGCCGGCTTACTTCTCCCCCGATGAAGTTTCGGCCATCAAACACTTTGTGGAGGAGGGAGGGGGACTTCTTTTAGTGGGCGACCCTCTGGTAAAAGGAGAGGTCAGTAGACAGGGTATCATGAGCATCCTGGATAGCCTGGTCAAGCAAGGTATGGAATACATTCTATTCCGAAGGTCTCTTCTCCCCGATATTCGCCAATTCATGATGGATTTCAAAACTAAATACTACTATTCTGAAGTTCTAAACGACCTTACCAGAGGAATGGGGGTGGGGATAGAGTTTTGCCAGGATGTAATCGCCGCTGAGACAGAGGACTGTATCCAACCTGCTCCGCCCAAACAGCTACTTCCCCGAGGAGCAAATATATGGATAGAAGAGGGCCAAAAAGACCATCCCCTGTGGGAGGGTATAGACAGGTTTGGTTATATCTGGGGGTGCTCTTTGGATGTAACTGGTGATGCTCAAGCCCTGGCCTGGGCGGGTGAGAGTACATTTACCTCCGCCAAAACTTCCCGCCTTGACCCCATCATAAAGAACCCAGGGAGCTATCCCGTGGCTATGGCGGAGGCTAAATACGGGAAGGGCAGGATTTTAGCCCTGGGGGATTTGAACTTGTGGGAAGGAGATGCAGCAGGGTTTTATGTTTTTGACGACCCCTCTTACAATGGGCAGCGATTGGCATTGAATGTAGCAAACTACCTTTCAGAATACTCATGAGAGGGAAACATCAAGGATAAGGAATGATAATTTAGCCTATGGCAGTCGCTTATGATCGGGACAGCCAGACGAATGAAACCTGGAGTTTGGAAGCTACCTAGATCTGGTCGGGAAAGTTCAAAATCTAGCTTTATAATATAGCAATATGGATAAGTATTATGTTCCAGAAGATATTGAAAAGCGCAGCCTGGCAATAATAGAGAGTCTGCTGCCCCCGCTTCCTTATTCTTTAGAGGAATGTGAGGTAGTAAAGCGCATGGTTCACGCGGCTGGTGACCCTGAGATAGCCCATCTAGTCCGAATCCACCCCCAGGCCATATCTGCTGCCCTTAGCGCCATCTATGATGGCAGGCCTATCTTCACTGATGTAGAGATGGTGGCCTCAGGCATCAACCGGCGGATGGCTCAAGAGTTTGGCTGTTCTATACATTGCGCTCTCAATGAGCCCGAGGTCATAGCCAAGTCTCAAGAGGAAAATATCACCCGGGCAGCCGTAGCTATCCGCTATCTGGGAACAAAGCTAAATGGTGCTATCGTCGTCATCGGTAATGCCCCCACTGCTCTGTTTACTTTACTGGAGCTGATGGATGGCGGCATCCTACCCGCCCTCACTTTAGGAATGCCCGTAGGCTTTGTGGGGGCAGAGGAATCTAAGGCAGAGCTTATAAAACGAAATATTCCCTATATCACAGTCGAAGGAACCCGGGGTGGGAGCACCTTAGGCGTAGCCGCCATGAATGCCCTGCTGAAGCTAGCCGAGGCAGGTAGAGAGAAATCCTGATTTGATGGTGGAGGAGAAGGAGAAACCAGTCATCGTAATTGCCGCCTTTGGAACCAGTCATACTTCAGCTCAGAAGAGCCTGGAAGATTTTGATACCATGGTGAGGGAGCGCTTTCCCGGCCATGATGTACACTGGGCCATTACTTCTCGATTTATCGTGGACAAGCTGCACAAGGCTGGAAGGCTGACTATGTTTGGCCGGGAATTGCCCATCAAAACCCTGGAGGAGGTATACGCAGACTTAAGAAAGGAGGGCGAGACCAGGCTGGTGCTCCAATCTGCCCATGTATCTCCAGGAATGGAATTTCACCAGGTAGTTATGACCGAAACTAGCGGCCTCAATGTTAAATATGGTTACCCCTTGCTTACCTCCGCCGAGGATATAGAAAAATTCGTTCAAGTTTTGTCTCCCCAATTTGGTGATGCCACCACTGCTACCATCCTTTGCGGTCATGGAAATGAAGGCCATCCAGAGTTCAATGCCTCTCTTATTCAATTGAACGAGATCGTTCGCTCAGCTTTTGAGAATGTGTTTGTGGCTGCTGTAGAGGGCCAGCCTGAGTTTGGGGAAGTACTGACCAGGGTTAAGAACTCCCATTTTAATCGGGTCAAGTTCATTCCTATCATGCTGGCGGCGGGAGAACACATCCGAAACGATGTCATGGGCGATGACCCAGATTCCTGGAGAAAGCAACTGGGGCTACCAGCTACCTGCGATACAGGCCTGGGCAGCGATCCTGCGGTAATGGAGATTCTCCTGGATCACCTGGCGCAGACTCTATCCCAATTCTGGTAGGCTTATCCGCTGAAGATGGGAGAAGCATTTATTGTATACTATACGCACTCGAGAATCGTGAATTTTACGATCTTCGATGTGAGGTGCATAAACCCTAAATTCGAAGCACTAAATCCTAAACAATATCTAAATCCAAATAACCAAGAGCTTATAGCCGCTGAGTTTTTTTATAACTCCCCTTCTTTCCTCTCCTTGTTTTGGGTTTTTGATTTTGGTCCTTTGAAATTGTTTAGGGATTAGAGATTAGGATTTAGAATTTCTTTGAACTCACAAATTTGGAATACGCTCAGTATAAGCAGAGACATTAAAACAGTTCTTTCCCCGGTTCTCCCCTCTGGCTATAATGGGTTTCAGGTAGGCCTTTTTATCAGGTGTGTGATGGTTACTATGGAATCACACCTTATGCTATAAGAGGAAAGGCTCAAAAATGGCAGGAGGTAAAAGACAAACCAGGATCAGGTTCGTGAATCCCGCTCTGCACGAGAGAGGTCGGATTGATTCACTGACTCGGGAGGAAGGTGGTTAAAGATGGTGAGGATTCGCCAGATATATATATACGTGAACTATGTTTGGAATACCGAAGTTATATGAAATCGTGGACTTCGGGCGCTAAAATGACAATATGTAAATTCAAATTTACAACCTAAATTGAGGTAAAAAACTATGAAAAAGATAAAATTAAATGCATTTGTCGACGTTTTTTCCCTTTTCGCTTTTTTGGTCTCCTCTTTTTCAGGCGTTGTCTTATGGCAAGTTTTACCTAGAGGAGAAGGTTTTCGAGGTGGAAGAGAGCTTTTTTTGGCCGACCAATTTTTCCTGGGGCTAGCTCGTCACGAGTGGGAAAACATTCACCACATCTCAGGCCTGATCTTCATCGTGCTCATTCTCTGTCACCTCATTTTACACTGGAACTGGATGAAGAATTTACCAAAGATACTTAGAAAATGATTTTGAATCTTAAAGCAAAAAATTTAGGGTACCCTTCGTTCACGACTCTGCGGTTGCTTTGCAACCTTGCCTCGCCTTCGGCTCGGTCCTATAACACTGGCTATACGACCTCGCTACGCTTCGCCCAAATTCGGCTTCGCCGAACTTCTTTTACACCGAATACGTTAGGCGAAATGCTTTTAATATATGAGAGATATAATATATCCAATGAGAGGTATAAAAAATGGAAAAATTACATCTGCCTATAATCGTTGAGATGGATGAGGATGGGTATTACATAGTAAGTTGCCCGCTGTTCAAGGGTTGCCATTCTTACGGCAAAATGATAGATGAAGCACTGAAAAATATAAGGGAAGTCATAGAGATGTGCCTTGAGGAGACAAAGGTCGAGGAGCTTAATAAGTTCGTAGGATTTAGAGAACTGGAAGTAGCTCAGAATGTCTAAACTTCCCGTAATCAAAGGCAGAGAACTTGTAAAGTTTTTGGAATTCATAGGCTTCAGGGTTACAAGGACATACCCAAAGGGCTTCTGCGCAAAATAATCAGAGAAGACCTGGGAATAAGTTTAGAAGAATTTTCAGAAGTTATACTCAAGGTACAAAGGAAAAAAGAGAGGATGATCAACAGTTCGCCTAACCGAGCGTGTCTGGCTTCGCTACGCTTCACCCAAATCCGGCAAAACTGGACTTCAGATGTGCACTCAGGACGTTATCTGAAATTGCCTGGCATGTGTTCACAACACCCACCGTAAAGTTCATTTAGGAAGGGAGTATTACATTTTATACAGGAGGAAATTATGATGCGTCAGTTCAAAATTATCGTTGAAAAGCACCCCGATGGTTATGTAGCATACCCTTTAGGGCTTAAAGGGGTTGTAGTTGGGGAAGGGGACACCTATGAAGAAGCCCTTTCTGACGTGAAATCAGCAATTCGCTTCCATGTTGAGGCTTTCGGAAAAGAGGTTCTCGATGTCGAGCCACCTGTCCTTGAGGCTTTCGTTGCTGAGACCAGAGTCAATGTGTAATGACAAAGTTTCCTGTGGATGCACCTAGACGGAAAGTAATCAAAGCGCTGGTGTCTTTGGGCTTTCAAGTAGTTCGGGAAAAAGAACACATTTCCATGATTCGTGAGAATCCTGACGGAAGTAAAACCCCTTTGACCATGCCAAACTATCCGAAAATAAAAGGTTCTACCCTTAGAACAATTTGCACACAAGCTGGCATCACAAGGGAGGAGTTTTTGGAGGTATATGACAAAACATAAGAGTCGGCAACATCAGATAACACAGCATATACGCTATGGGCTAACGCCCTTGCCCTTCGGGACATTGCTCCTTCAGTCGCAACGTCGTATATGCTTGGAAACGTTATATGAAATTCCAGAACCCCCGCCCTGGTAAAAATAAGATATTTAAGATGTGAAGATGGTTTAATATGGAGGTAAAGAAATGAGCAACGATGGAGAAGATAAAAACTTAATTGCCTATTGCGGTCTTTACTGCGGAGATTGCTTTGGCTACAAAGGAAAGGTTGCTGATTTAGCAAGAGACCTTAGAAAAGAGTTGAGACAGGCAAAGTTCGATAGAGTTGCTGAAGGAATTCCATTTGAGGAATTCAAACATTATAAAGAATGTTACGAAACTTTAGGGGCACTGGTCAGATTAAGATGTAAAAATGCCTGCAAAGGTGGTGGTGGCCCGCCTTTCTGTAAAATGAGAAAATGTTGCCGGAAGAAAGGTATTGAAGGCTGCTGGGAATGTGATGAATTTGAGACCTGTGAAAAGTTGGACTTCTTAAAGCCTACCCATGGAGATGCCCATCTAAAAAATCTCGGAAACATCAGGAAGCAAGGAGTTGATAAATTTCTTGAAGGAAAGAAGTATTGGTAAGGGTGTTTATAAAGATAGATATGTTCGTGATTGACTGCTTAGGAGGGTGTAATGAAAAGGAAATTCGATCAAGTATACCAGTTTAAGATCACTCTGCAGGATATTAAGCCACCCGTCTGGCGCCGAATACAGGTCCCGGAGACCTATTCCTTTTGGGATCTGCATGTTGCTATTCAGGACACTTTTGGTTGGTTAGACTATCATCTTCATCGATTTGAAATGATCAATCCTTCCACCGGGGTGAAAGTTGAAATAGGGATTCCAGACGAAGAATTTGAATGGGATAGAGAAATTCTTCCGGGATGGAAGCAAAAAATATCCAACTATTTTTCCATGGAAAGTAAGTCGGCAGACTACACCTACGATTTTGGCGATAATTGGGAACACAAAATAAAACTGGAAAAAATGCTCCCCAGGGATAAAAATGTGGGCTATCCAATATGTATTGCTGGAAGAAGGGCCTGTCCACCTGAAGATTGTGGAAGTATCCCGGGATATGAGCATCTTCTGGAGATCATCGAAAATCCCCATCATGAGGAATATGAAGAGATGATGGAATGGCTTGGCGGTGGATTTGATCCAGAACACTTTGATGCAAAGGAGGTGGTTTTTGACGATCCTGATGAGCGCCGAAAAATTGCATTTGAGTAGAAGACGCGCATCGCCCAACAGCGGGTATGCGGCTCGCTTGCCCTCGCTCTGTTTGGGCCTTTGTGTATCCGCAGACCATTATTCAAAGAATCAGTGTAAGAAAGATAAGATCGGATGAAGAATTTTTATCCTGTTTTTCTAAATGTGAAGAGCAGAAAGTGCGTGGTGGTGGGGGGAGGAAGGGTTGCTGAAAGAAGGGCCAAGATGCTTCTTGACTGTGAAGCCAGGGTAAAGGTGGTAAGCCCATGGATTTCCCCGGGCCTGGAGGAGATGGCGGAAAAGGAGATCATCGAAGTTGTGCAGCGCGAATTTTGTCTTTCCGACCTGGAGGATGCATTTCTGGCCATCGCCGCCTCCGACCAACCAGAAGTTAACGCTATGGTGGTTGAGAAAGCAAAGCAGAAAAACATACTGGTGGACTCCAGCACCAAGCCTGCTGAAAGCAATTTTATTCTACCGTCAGTGGTTCGCTCAGGAGACCTCACCATAGCTATCTCCACCACCGGGGAAAGCCCGGCTTTAGCCAGAATGATACGGGAGGAACTGGAGCAAGACTTAGGACCAGAGCTGGGCACCTTAAGTAAACTTATCTCCGAAGTACGCACTGAACTCAAGGAAAAAGGCATCCATATTACCTTTGAGGAGTGGCGAGATTCTATCGATTCAGGGCTTATGGAACTGATTAAGGCTGGGGAGATGTCCACTGCTCGGGATAGGCTCATCCAGAACCTCACTCATAAAGGGGAACGGACGATCCTGGTGGTGGGAGCCAATCACAATACTGCCCCCGTAGAGCTCCGCGAAAGGCTTGCTCTATCTAAAGATCAACTGGATGAAGTCTTCACATCTTTGGTGGATCAGGGAGCAATTTTAAACACCTGTAATCGTACTGAAATCTATGCTGTGGTGTCCGATGTTGAGGAGGGATACCAGAGTATAGAGCAACTTATAAGTCAGTGCTGTGGCCTATCTCGGAAGGAGCTCTCGGGTCACCTTTATACCTGCCAGGAGCAGGATGCAGTGAAGCATCTGTTTGAAGTATGCTCGGGTGTGGATTCCATGGTTTTGGGTGATGAACAAATCCCCGGTCAAGTCCGTGAAACTATGAACGCTGCCCGGAGCAGTGGTGTGCTGAAATACCCTCTGCTACGCTTATTCCAGGAGGCTTTGAGGGTAGGGGGAAAGGTGAGGAGCCGCTGCGGACTAAGCCAGCATGGGTCATCGGTGAGCCGTGCTGGTTATGCTATAGCTCAAAAGATATTTGGAGATATCAGGCCCTGCTCCGTGCTCATCGTGGGGGCGGGGCAGATGGGAAGGTTGACCACCAAGCTGATGAAGGGCGGAGGGGCGAGACAAATCATCATCACCAGCCGCACTCAGGAGAAGGCAACCTCTCTGGCGGCCAGATTTGGCGCTCTAGCGGTTCCCTTTGATGAGTTCGCTCAATGTTTAGCCAGTTCAGACATCGTAGTCAGCTCTACTAGCGCTTCCGGGTTTATACTAAGTAAAGATGACATACAGGAAGTTATGGGTGAGCGAAGAAATAAGCCTCTTCTCCTGATTGACCTGAGCGTTCCCCGTGACATCGACCCTGAGGCGAGAAAGCTCCCCAATGTCTTACTGTACGACATCGACGATCTTAAAGAGATTTCTTTTTCTGACCTGCAAGAAAGACAGTTACTGGAGGCGAGGGCCATCATCGACTCCGAAGCAGCCAAATTCATGGATTGGTGGTATGGTTTGGAAGCAGTACCCACCATCATGGAGCTTAGAGGAAGGGTAGAGAACATCCGGTCATCAGAGCTTAAAAAGGGATTAAGAAAGATACCCCGCCTTTCAAAAGATGAGCGTGACCAGATCGATAACCTGACCAGATCCATGATCAATAAAATACTTCACCATCCTACCGTCACCCTCAAGGATAAAAATAAAGGAGAGGAATACAGGTCGGTAGTGGAAGACTTTTTGAATATCAAAGGCAAATGAAGGAAAGCATAGTCTTGGGAACCAGAGGTAGCAGATTAGCCCTCCTTCAGGCCCAATATATAGTGAATGAGCTTGAACGCCTCTATCCCTTCTTGAGCTTCAGAGTCGAGAAAATAAGGACAGAAGGAGATAAACCTTCACCATCCGTATCTTTGGGGAAGGGGATGTTCGTTAAGGAGCTAGAAGTGGCACTGGTTAAGGAAGAAATAGATATGGCAGTTCATAGCTTTAAAGATGTTCCTACCTTACTTCTTTCCGGGCTTACGATAGCTGCCGTCAGTCAAAGGGAAGACCCCCGGGATGTACTGGTGTCGAGGAGGGCCGATTCCCTGGATATGCTCCCTCATGGCGCCCGTATGGGAACGGGAAGCCCGAGACGGGCAGCCCAGATTAAGGCTATTCGCCCCGACCTCAGCATCTTGGACATCAGAGGAAATGTGAATACTCGTTTAGAGAAGCTGCGCCAGGGGTACTTTGATGGCATCATCATGGCTGCTGCAGGGATGATAAGACTATCGCTTACTAACCACATAACCCAGTATCTCCCGCTTTATACCTTTCTTCCTTGTCCCGGGCAGGGCGCGCTGGCCGTGGAGGTGCGAAAAAAAGATGAGGAGATGAAGGAGCTACTCTCCTCCCTAAACCACGAGCCCACAGCAAAAGCTATCATGGCAGAGAGGACTTTTCTTCGCGTTTTGGGGGGAGGATGCCGTACCCCCATTGCTGCCTTGGGCAAGGTCGATAACAGTGTTTTGAGGCTTACAGGTATGGTAGCCGCTCTTGATGGGAAAAGATTACTCCGACTGGCTATGGAAGGTGATGCTGGGGATCCAGAGAAAGTAGGAACGCTTTTAGGACAAAAACTATTGGAGATGGGGGCAAAGGAGATCCTGGATGGGAAATAAAGGAAAGGTATACCTGGCAGGAGCAGGGCCGGGCGACCCCGGGCTAATAACGGTCAAGGGCCTTAAATGCCTGGCTGAGGCAGATGTCATCGTATATGACCACCTGATAGACCAGGGACTTCTGTCCGGGACAAAAGAAGGAGCAGAGCTTATCTATGTGGGAAAGAAAGCAGGGGCACACACCTTATCTCAGGAGGAAATCAACGCCATCCTCATCATTAAGGCTGAGCAGGGAAAGATGGTAGTGCGGCTTAAGGGAGGCGACCCCTTTATATTGGGAAGGGGAGGAGAGGAGGCCGAGGCTCTGGCGGCTAACAACATTCCCTTTGAAGTAGTGCCGGGAATAACCGCCGCAGTAGCCGCGCCAGCTTATGCCGGCATCCCCCTGACCTACCGCCGTCTTTCTTCTTCCTTTGCCGTGGCCACCGGCCATGAGGAATCATCCGCCATATCCAAGCTGGCTTCCGATACTTTAGTGTTTCTGATGGGGGTGGCAAATCTCACCTCCATCGCCTCCAAACTTATAGAAGGTGGCCTCTCTCCTGCTACTCCCGCTGCCCTCATTCAGTGGGGAACAACTCCCCGGCAAAAAGTGGCCCAGGGAACTCTGGGTAATATTGCCTTCATTGCCGAGAAGGAGAACATTACCCCCCCAGCGGTGCTTGTAGTAGGCAAGGTGGTGGAGCTCCGTCATAAACTTTCTTGGTTTGAAGCCAAGCCCCTGTTCGGTAAGAAAGTACTGGTAACCAGGGAAGAAGGGAAGATCAGAAAGCTACAAAGGCTTCTGAAGCTTGAGGGAGCTTGGCCTATCGAGGTGCCGGCTATAAAAATTGAAGCTACCCCCGACCAGTACTTACGGGATATTATATTACGCTTTCCTGACTTTCACTGGCTTATCTTAACCAGCGTGAACGGCGTTCAAGCTCTGTTTAACCACCTCTATAGAAACGATATGGATGCAAGGAAGCTCTCTAACTTAAGCATTTGCGCTATAGGCAGCGCCACGGCGGAGTCTCTACGCCAACATGGGCTAGTGGCTGACCTTGTGCCCACTCAGTATACTTCTCAGGGTATACTTGATTCCTTCAGAGAAAGGGGAATTGATGGTCAAAGGGTCCTTCTTCTCCGCTCCCAGTTGGCTAATCCTGATCTTCCCCGGGGCCTTTTAAGATTGGGGGCCCAGGTGGAGGAAGCAGCAATCTATCATGTCCTGCCGGCAAGCACCGCCGATGAGGAGACGCAAAGGCTTCTGGCTCAAGAGAAGATAGATATGATTACCTTTACCAGCCCATCTACTGTAAAGGGACTGATGGCACTGGTGGGAGGTGATGTAGCTATACTGAATGAGGCAGTTGTTGCCTGTCTGGGACCGGTTACTGCCGACTACGCTAATAAGGTAGGATTAAAGGTGGATGTGATCGCCGAAAGACATACCATGGAGGGGTTGGTGGAGGCACTGGTAAAATATGGAGGGGAAAGTGGGCTTTCCTGAGGTAAGGCTGCGTCGTCTGCGAAGGACGGAAGGTCTGCGACGCATGGTCAGGGAGACCAGGATAGGTGTGGATGATCTCATTTATCCCCTGTTTGTGATAAGCGGTAGCAGGATAAAGCAGCCCATCCAAGCCATGCCCGGCATATTCCGTTTTTCTCTCGATGAGTTATCCCCGGAGATAGAAGAAGTAAGTAACCTGGGGATACCGGCGGTTCTTCTATTTGGCATCCCCGAAATGAAGGACGAACTGGGGTCGGGCGCCTATGACATGCATGGTATTGCCCAGGAAGCAGCGAGGAAAATAAAGAAAGTCAATCCTGAACTGGTAGTAATAGCTGATGTCTGCCTGTGTGAATACACTAACCATGGGCACTGTGGGGTGGTGGTGGGAGGGGAGGTGGATAATGATAAAACCCTGGAGCTTTTAGCTTCCACTGCCCTCTCCTTAGCTAAGGCAGGGGTGGATGTGGTGGCCCCCTCAGATATGATGGATGGTAGGGTGGCGGCCATCCGTAAATGTCTTGACCAGAATGGCTATATGATGATCCCTATTATGTCCTATGCAGTTAAGTATGCCTCAGCCTTTTATAGCCCCTTCCGTGAAGCAGTAGACTCTGCCCCTCAGTTTGGCGACCGTCGAAGCTACCAGATGGACCCCGCCAATGTTAGAGAAGCTCTGCGGGAAGTGGAGCAGGACATCTGGGAGGGGGCAGACATCATCATGGTGAAACCGGCCCTTCCTTACCTGGATGTCATCTCTAAAGTAAGGGACCACTTCAACCATCCTCTGGCTGCCTATAGCGTAAGCGGTGAATATAGTATGGTGAAGGCCGCTGCAGCCCGCGGATGGATCGATGAAAGAGAGATTATTTTGGAGATCCTCACCGCTATAAAGAGGGCGGGAGCAGACATGCTTATCACCTATCATGCTAAGGAAGTAGCTAAATGGCTCAGCAATTTGTAGCTTCCAGAAAGCTATTCGAGGAGGCCAGGAAGTACATTCCTGGTGGGGTGAACAGCCCTGTGCGTGCCTTCGGGGCAGTAGGAGGAGAGCCCCTTTTCATTAAGCAAGGAAAGGGATGTCGGATTTGGGATGAGGATGATAATGAATTCATTGACTATGTCCTCTCCTTCGGACCCCTCATCTTAGGGCATGCCCATCCTGAAGTGACAAGTAGTCTGAGATCTGCCCTGGATAAAGGGACCAGCTTTGGGGCTCCCACCAGATGGGAAAGTACCCTCGCCCGGATGATATGCGAGGCCATCCCTTCTATGGATATGGTGCGCTTTGTTAACTCCGGGACGGAGGCAGTTATGTCCGCCATTCGGCTTGCTCGAGCCTTCACCCATCGGGATAAGGTGGTGAAGTTCGCCGGGGGCTATCATGGCTCATCGGACGGACTTTTGGCTCACGCAGGATCGGGAGCGACCGCCCTGCCCGATAGCCAGGGTGTCCCCTCTTCCTATATCCAGCATACGCTGGTAGCGCCCTACAATGACCTTTCTTATGTGGAGAGCCTTCTTAAGGCCTATCCTGAGGAGGTTGCTGCCATCATTGTTGAGCCAGTGGCCGCCAACATGGGGATAATTCTCCCCCAGCCAAAATTCCTCCCCGGGCTTAAGGAGCTTGCCCGAAGGTCTGGTGCCCTTCTCATCTTTGATGAGGTGGTGACAGGCTTTCGCCTCGCCTATGGTAGCGTCCAGACATTGTATCACGTCAGCCCTGACCTTATTTGCCTGGGGAAGGTTATAGGGGGAGGTCTTCCCGTGGGTGCTTATGGAGGAAGAAGGGAGATCATGGAGATGGTGGCTCCCTCAGGCCCGGTATATCAGGCAGGCACCCTTTCCGGAAACCCCCTGGCCATGTCAGCCGGAATCACTACCCTTAAGATTTTGCAAGAGCCAGGGGTATATCAAAAGCTAGAGGAGATGGCTTCGCATCTCACCCGGGGGTTAAGTAAGGAAGCCCGGGAGGCAGATGTCCCCGTATTCTTATCTCGAGCAGGCTCCATGCTTACCGTCTTTTTCACTGATCAAGAAGTGACGGACTATGAAACTGCCCGCTCCTCCGACCTCAAACTTTATGCTTCCTACTTCCACCACCTGCTGAATGAGGGGATTTACCTCCCTCCTTCTCAATTTGAGGCCCAGTTTCTTTCCCTGGCCCACGGAGAGGATGAAATAGAAATTACCTTAAGAGCAGCCAGAAAAGCATTTCGAGAGCTTTGAACATGAAAACTAAGGCGTTACGCTCAGGATTTACCACTGGCGCCTGTGCTGCGGCGGCCGCTAAGGGAGCTACTCTGGCTCTCCTCAACCAGAAAAAGATGGAGGAAGTTCAAATTACCCTTCCCCGGGGAGAAAAAGTAGCCTTCGAATTAAACCACTGCGAGTTCGATAACCTTAGAGCATGCTGCTCCGTGGTCAAGGATGCTGGAGATGACCCTGATGTGACAGAAGGAGCCCAGATCTTGGCCGAAGTAGCCTGGACTGAAGGGAGAGGTCTGACTATCGAAGGTGGAAAGGGGGTGGGTGTGGTGACCAAGCCGGGACTGGAAATACCAGTGGGAATAGCAGCCATAAATCCTGTTCCCCGAAGGATGATCACCCAATCTGTAGAAGAAGTGGTAAAGCTTGATGGTCGGGGTATAAAGGTGGTAATTTCCGTTCCTCAGGGGGAGGAGCTAGCCCGAAAAACATTGAACTCACGTCTGGGTATAGTGGGGGGAATTTCCATATTGGGAACTACAGGCATCGTTGTACCTTACTCAGAGGAAGCATTTACGGCCAGCATTTCTCAGGCCCTGGATATAGCCCTGGCCTGCGGATTGCAGGAAGTAGTATTGACCACCGGTAGGCGAAGTGAGCAATACGCTCAAAGAAGGCTTGCCTTGCCCGAGGAATCCTTCGTTCAGGTGGGGGATTTTATGGGCTATGCTCTTAAAGAATGCACTCGTAAGGGCCTGAGTAAGGTAATCATCTGGGGGATGGCGGGGAAGCTATCTAAGCTTGCTCAAGGGCATTTCCATACTCATGTGGACAGCGCTGAGGTGGATATAGACTTTCTGGCTAAGGTAGCTCAAAGCTGCAGTGTGGCTAGCTCACCGAAAGCAGTCAATGCTCATCAGTTCCTCACGCTTTTACCTCAAGCTCATGTGGTTGAGGTTTGCCAAAAGCTCTGTCTTCTGGCGGCTCAGCAGTGCTCAAGGCAAGGGGAAGGAAAATTTGAAGTGGAGTGCGTGATGAATGACTACCGAGGTAATCTTTTAGGGATGGCTTCATGTCCGAGGGAAGAGTTTACATCATAGGATTGGGAGAGGGTGGAGTCTTAAACCCTGAGGTAGGCGAGCTGGTGAACCAGGCAGAGGTTCTGTTGGGGGGGGAAAGGTTGCTCAGGTACTTTCTTGAGGTGAAGGCGGAGAAAATAGTCGTCAAGGATAACCTCAAAGAGATAGTCGAGACTATTAAGGAAAGACTAGGGCAAAAGAGGATGGTGATGCTGGCCTCCGGCGACCCCAATTTCTACGGGATAGCCCGGTATATGGTGAAGGAATTAGGCAAGGATGTAGTGGAGATAATCCCCAACGTAAGTTCGATGCAGATGGCCTTTGCTAAAATCAAGGAGCAATGGGATGATGCCGTATTTACGAGCGTTCACTCCCGGCCCATTGAGGATATCGTGGAGGTGGTGCGCTCGCACCACAAGGTGGGTATATTCACCGACCCCCAAAACTCCCCTTCTGAGGTGGCTAAAGTTTTGCTGGCCCACAGCATAGACAACTGTTCGGCCTATGTCTGCTCATCCTTAGGGGAAGAAGATGAAAGCATCATTGAAGCTGACCTTTCTGATTTAGTCCAGATGAGGTTTCCCCCCCTTAATGTATTAATCTTGATCCAGAAGGAGCTAAAGCCTTCTCCACGTATCTTAGGAATCCCCGATGAGGTATTTAGAAAAAGAAGAGAAGGCCTCATCACCAAGCTAGAGGTCAGGGCAGTAGTTCTGGCCAAACTGGGCCTTACTGAGGAAAGCGTGGTGTGGGACATCGGGGCAGGCTCAGGGGCTATCTCCATTGAGGCTTCCTTCATTGTCCGAAAGGGATATATCTTTGCCATAGAGAAGAATGCTCTGGACAGAGAGATAATTGAGGAAAATATCCACCGACTGGGGGCCTCACGGGTGGAGGTAGTGTCAGCCTTTGCCCCAGAAGGATTGGACGAGCTACCTGACCCTACGGCAGTATTCATTGGGGGAAGCGGAGGGAAGCTAACAGAAATACTGAAGGTGGCTTGCCCACGGCTTTTGCCTGGAGGAAATGTTGTACTCAACATTGTGAACTTAGAAAGTTTAAACCTGGCAGCGGAAGGCCTGAGGTCAAAGGGCCTGGAGGTTGAGGTGACGCTAGTGAGCGTAGCCCGTAGCCTGAGCGCTTCTAGCTTCAGCCGGCTTCAAGCTCTGAACCCCGTGTTTATAGTGAGAGGAGAAAAGAGTGAAAAATAAGCTGGGATGCCTGTACGGGGTGGGATTAGGAATGGGAGACCCCGAGCTTATCACTCTTAAGGCAAAACGCGTTCTGTCCGAGGTTTCCCTCATCTTTGCCCCTCGAAGCCATAACCATAGTTTAAGCCTCGCCCATTCCATCCTTTGCTCATTAGATGACCAACTCTCAGCCAAAGTAGTGGAGCTTAATTTTCCCATGCACAAGGATAGTTCAAGTCTCATTCCCCACTGGGAAAGGGCAGCGGAGAAGATATGGCATTGCTTAAGCCAAGGGGAGGACTGCGTCTTCGTTAATGAGGGCGACCCCTTTTTCTATGGAACTTTCATCCATGTATTTGAGACTTTGCGAAGGCTCCATCCTGAGGTCAGGGTAGAAGTAATTCCGGGCATCTCCTCTCTGCATGCTGCCAGCGCCCGCACCCTCATCCCTCTAGCCCATGGTGATGAGAAAGTGGCGGTTATAACCTCTGTACTCCCGGAGGAAATGCTTCGGGAGGTGCTCAAGAAGTTTGATACCGTGATCATCCTCAAGCTATCTTCCTTTTGGGACAGGGTCTTAAACATCCTTAAGGAGCTCGACCTTATGTCAAAATGCACCTATGTAGAAAGATCCACCCTGAGGGAGGAAAGAATAATTCAGGATATAAGAAAGGTGAAGGATGTGGACTACTTTTCTCTGCTCATCATGAAGAAATGAGATGACCAAGGTATATTTCATCACTTGACATAAAAAAGGTATGATGGCGAACGAATAGGTGAGGAGAATAAAAATAGATATTGAAGAGATTAAGAACAGAATCCTGTCCATACTTAAAAAATACGATGCGAAAAGGGCAAGGGTTTTCGGCTCTGTGGTAAAAGGTGGAGCAAGAGAAGATAGCGATGTGGATATTCTGGTAGAGATTGAAAGCGATATTAGTTTGTTTGATTTTGTGGGGCTAAAAAATTGAGCTCGAAGAAGTGCTCGGTAGGAAGGTTGATCTGGTGGAATACAGCACAATTAAACCGTCCATTAGAGAAAGGATACTGAGCAAGCAGATAACCATCCTATGAAGCAAGATATGAGATTATATGTACAGGGTATTCTGGAAAGCATCGAGGCAATAGAAGAGTGTACACAGCCACTGAATGAGAAAGAGTTTTATAATAGGCGTCAAGTTCAGGATGCGGTTGTAAGAAGGCTGGAGATTATTGGGGAAGCAGTAAAGAAGATAGATGAGAAATTCAGGAATAAGCATTCCGATATACCTATAGGAAGAAGATTGCAGGAATGAGGGACATTCTCGCTCATGATTATTTTGGCGTGAACTTAAAAAGAGTATGGCTGGTTATAAAGAAGGATTTGCTGGAACTTAAGCCAAAAATCTCAGAGATCTGGGAGGAGATAAAAAATGGGTGAGAAGAAATATGGCAAGCCAACAAGACCCTCACGTTTATTTTATTGGTTAAAATAGAGGAAATATGATGACAAATGGCAAACGATATATCCAGGAACTTTCGGGGCGTGAGGACCCCCTGAATAACACAGTGATATACTCATGTGAGCCGGAGGGAGTTAGGACGCATTCGAAGTCTGCTTGACAATTTAGGATGGGAGAAAAAATACGGATTTGAAAGAAGTGAGTGGCACTAAATTGATTGACCTGGGAGGTTCGCATAAACCTCGGTTTTTGAGGTTATTGCGAAGTACTTCGCTTATTAACAAGTTATCGGAAATTGCGAGCCTGCACAGAAAGGTTTTAAAATTTAAAATGCAATTCACATATTATAAGAAAGGAGAAGACCAAAATGAAATGGGAAAATACATTAATGGCGTATGAAGAAGATATAAAAAGCAGAGGTTTCTGGGACTGGATCAAAGCACATACTTCATTTATGAAGCCTTTGCATAGATATGATGGGATTTTGGAATTGAATGAACTGAAGATGACCTTTACTGGAAGAGATATAAAAGAGGGTAAGGATTATAATTTAGAAGTTGAAATTGGAGATATTACGGATATCCACTTTGGATTTGATGATGTGTTTACAGGATGGGAGGATAGAGCTGCTCCGTGGAATAAACCTCTTAGATTAAAATACAACTCCAAAAGGGGAGGGAAAACAATCTATCTTTTTGCTAATTTTCATCACAAATATGGGATGAGAGCTTCTGATAACAAAGAGGTTTATGAAAATTTAAAATCTATCTTAGGGCGATGATATGGCGGGCTCGCAACTCTTCGCCACTTCGTGGCTCGGTCTCGGCTTCGCCGAGACTCCGATAACAGCGGATAAAAGGGAAATCAAAGATTTCCCAAAATTGCCTTCGGCAACTTCTTTTATCCGCGAAACGTTAGGCGAAATAGGATGCACCATGTTAAAAGTCTAGAAAAATAATTTATACTATTAACAAGCTTTGTAAAGTAAAAGGAGGTAAAATGGACAGAGAGAAAAATGAAGTCACTGACCAAATGCAGGCAAATACTCTTAATTCAGTACGGGTACAATTAGTAAGGTCAACTTATGAGATCCTGAATAGAGAGTATGGGAAGAAAAAAGGGCTTGAATTGACTTCGAAAATTTTCATAGACATGTGCCGTAAGGGTTTTGAGCCACTTGTAGGAACGTATGAGAAAAACGCAAAGGGGGCTGCGCAAATGTTAAGGGATGCTCACCAATTGCAGATGGTAAGGGGAGAGATAATTGAATCCTCGGCAAAACGTGCCGTGGTAAGGGAGTATGATTGTCTTTGCCATGGTAACTGGAACCTTGAGTTATGCTCGAGGATATCCCCAGATGCATGTGATTTAATCTGCGAGATACTAAATCCTAAGCTAATTTCATATCATACCCATTATTTAAATGCTGGTGATGATTACTGTGAGATGGTATTTGAGCTTGAAGATTGAGTAACATGATAATTTAGCAAACTGTGAAGTGTAGTGCTCCTACTTCGCCTAACACAGCATAAAAGGTTCGTGCCTTATAGCACTCACCCAAATTTTTGTTTCGCAAAAACTTCTTTTATGCTGTGTTAGGCGAAATTTTTATTATGATAGACTACATAAGGGGGTAATATGAGACTATTAAGCTATAGGATCCTACTTGGAAAAGAACCTGAAGGGGGTTATACGGTAATAGTTCCATCTCTTCCCGGCTGTGTTACATACGGAGACACAATAGAAGAAGCGATAGAGATGGCAAAGGAAGCTATTGAGTTATACATAGAGAGCCTGAAAGAGCATGATGAAGAGATACCAACAGAGGAAGGAACTCTAGAATATACCCTAACGGTGAAGGCTCGTGCCTAAACTCCCATCTCTTACTCCTCAGAAAATTATCAAGGTACTTGAAAAGGAGGGGTTCGTACTGGATAGAATTAAAGGAAGCCATCATATAGCGGTGAGTCATAATGCAAGGTCGCACTTAGGAGAAATATCGAAGGCATAAAAGAAATTGAGACATACCTTTCGAAAGAAGGTGGAGAAGAACATGAAGAAATGAGATGACCAGGGTTTATTTCATCGGTGCCGGCCCTGGCGACCCTGAGCTTTTAACTGTTAAAGGGAGGAAAATCCTGCAAAAAGCAGATGTCATAATCTATGCTGACTCCTTAATAGATGAAAAAATATGCTCGGGGGCGAAAAAGGGGGCTGAAGTATATAAGAGTGCCTCGCTCACTTTAGAAGAAATATCCGAGATTATGACTAAGGCAGTAAAGGAGAAAAAAACAGTAGCTCGCCTTCAAAGCGGTGACCCCAGCATCTATGGAGCTATTGCTGAGCAGATGGAAATATTGGATGAGGCAGGCATTGAATATGAGATCATTCCCGGGGTAAGCGCACTGGGAGCTTCCGCCGCTGCACTTAAGACTGAGCTCACCATACCTGGGCTCTCTCAAACTGTCATCATCACCCGGATGGAGGGCAGAACTCCTGTCCCCCAGGAAGAGAGCTTAAGTAGCTTAGCCAGGCATAAAGCCACACTGGTTATCTTCTTGAGTATATCCAGGATAGAAAAAATAGTACGGGAGCTTTTGGAGGGTGGATATCCCCCCGATACGCCCGCGGCAGTGGTGTATAGGGCAAGCTTTGAGGATGAGGAGGTAATGCGCGCCGCCCTCAAGGATGTTGCTTTGAAGGTGAAGGAGAAAGGAATAGAAAGGCAGGCAGTGGTGGTGGTGGGAGATATTCTCAAGGCCAAGGGTTATCGCTCCAGGCTCTATGATAAGGGTTTTGGTCATGGATATCGAAAGTAAAAAGGTGGCCATCGTTGCCATCACCAAGAGTGGAGCTGAATTAGGAAGGAAAATATTGGAAGCCTTACCTGGGAGCATCCTGTACTTCCCGGAGAAACTGGGCTTTGAACCCGGCGAAAGGATGTACCCTTTCTCTCAGACACTAAAGGAACTGATAGGAGAATTCTTTCCCGGGTATAGGAGCCTGGTGCTCATCATGGCGGCAGGCATAGCCGTCCGCCTGGTGGCCCCCAAGCTCGAGAATAAGCATAAGGACCCTGGAGTAGTGGTGGTAGATGAAGGGGGTAGATTTGCCATAAGCCTTGTTTCCGGCCATGAGGGAGGTGCCAATGAGCTAGCCAGAAGAATTGCCCAAGCTATTGGCGCCCAGCCGGTTATTACCACTGCCGAAGAAGCAAGAGAAACCATCTCCTTAGATACGTTGGGGCAAAGCTTTGGCTGGGAATTGGAGGAGGGAGCCGACCTTGCCCGGGTCAGAGCTGCCCTAATAAATGGAGAGGAGGTGGGAATATACCAGGATGCTGGTGAGAGGAACTGGTGGCCAAAAGGAACGCCTCTTCCGACCAATATCTATATACTCACTAATCTGGAGGATATCAAGAGGTTGAGCTTGAAAGCAGCCATCATCATAACCGACCGCCTTTTAGATCAGAAGTTAGTCGAGCATGTAGCAATATACCGCTCCAAAAGCTTGGTAGTGGGTCTGGGCTATCATCAAGGGGTGAGCCCTTCTCATATAGAGGAGGCCGTGGGTCAGTTGCTGTTAGAGCACAACCTTTCCCCAAAGAGCATAAGGAATGTGGCCACCATCGACGTTAAACAAGGTGAGGCTAGCCTTTCGCATCTGGCCCAGGCAAAAAGCCTGAACGTGGAATTCTTTTCTGCCCCGGCTTTAGCCGAAGTTGATTTCCCTTCTCCGCCATCATCAATGACCCATAAATGGGTGGGGACTCCCTCTGTGTGTGAAGCAGCGGCGCTTTTGAGCAGTGGAGCCTCTTCACTTTTGGTGCCTAAGACAAAATTAGGGGATATTACTTTGGCCATAGCTCGCATACCATTTGATAAAAGTTTAGGGAAGCTCTTTTTAGTAGGCTTAGGTCCTGGCGATCCCGATTACCTCACCCCCAGGGCCAGGAAGACACTAAGCGAAAGCGACGTGATTTTGGGGTACAGAACCTATATTGAGCTTCTGGGGGGGATTGTCCGGGGCAAGGAGGTCGTGAGCACAGAGATGGGGGAGGAGGTGAAGCGGGCAGAAAGAGCGATATCTCTAGCTGGTCAAGGAAAAACGGTATCCCTGGTAAGCGGAGGGGATTCAGGCCTGTATGGTATGGCCGGACTGGTTATGGAGATGCTGCGCTTTCAAAAGAAAGCTGAGATTTACCTAGAAGTTATTCCGGGCGTTCCAGCATTATGTGGAGCTTCCTCCCTTCTGGGCGCCCCCTTAACTTCTGATTTTGCCTGCATCAGCTTGAGCGACCGTCTTACTCCCTGGGAGGACATTGAGAGGAGATTAGAGCTTTCCGCCCGGGGGGATATGGTCATTGTCCTGTATAATCCCTGTAGCCAGGGTCGCCGTCGTGAGCTGGCTTTGGCCAGGGATATTTTACTTAAACACCGCGGTGGCTCTACCCCGGTAGGCATAGTGGACAGTGCCTATCGAAAAGGGCAAAGGATAGCCATTACTGATATAGACCACATGCTGGACTTTGACATCGGCATGTCCAGTACTGTCATTGTAGGAAATTCCTCTACCTTTACCTTAGATAAGTGGATGATTACCCCCCGCGGCTACAGCAAAAAATATAATCTGGAAAGGAGCTAATTATGGAAAAAAAGTCCAGCTCTCTGGGAAAGGGATATGTCCAGGTTTACACTGGAAATGGCAAAGGCAAGACCACTGCTGCTTTTGGTCTTGCCTTTCGAGCCATAGGGGAAGGGCTCAAAACCTATATAGGGCAGTTTATGAAGGGACAACATTACAGTGAGCTTGAGGCGGCCAAAATGGTTCAACCTTATATAACTATCGAGCAATATGGAAGTAAGGGCTTTGTCCATGTGCGGATGCCAGCCCAGGAAGAGGATGTCCGGATGGCCCGGGAGGGCCTGGCCAGGGGGAGGGAAGCCATGCTCTCTGGAGAGTATGATATAGTGGTGTTCGATGAGATCATTACTGCTTACTACTTTAATCTCATCTCCCTTAAGGACATGCTGGAGATTGTATCTTTGAAGCCGTACGGCGTGGAAGTGGTATTAACCGGCCGGTATGCACCACCTGAACTCATAGATGTCGCCGACCTGGTAACTGAAATGGTGGAGGTCAAGCACTATTACCAAGAGGGCATTGAATCCCGTAAAGGAATTGAACATTGATAAACATTCCTCGGCTGGTGGTGGGGGGGACAAGAAGCGGGGTAGGCAAAACTATCATCAGTTGTGGGATCATTTCCGCTTTAAAAAGTCGACACCTCAAAGTCCAGCCCTTTAAATGTGGGCCAGATTACATTGACCCTACCTATCTTTCTTCGGCTGCCGGACTGCCTTGCCGAAACCTGGATAGCTTCCTGCTTTCTAAGCCGAACCTGGTGGAAATTTTCACCCGTGCTGCTATCAAGGTGGATGTGGCTGTCGTGGAGGGAGTGATGGGCCTATACGATGGGCTGAACGGGCTCGCGGCCACTGGTAGCACGGCGGAGATAGCTAAATGGATCCAAGCTCCCGTGGTCTTGGTAGTAGATGTGGAAAAGATATCGGGCAGCGCTGCCGCCATTTCCCTGGGCTACCGCTTGCTCGACCCAGAATTAAACTTGGCCGGCGTCATCCTGAATGGCGTGGGAAGTCCTTCCCATCTTAGCTCCGCGACTGAGGCAGTAGAAAAAAGGGCCAATCTTCCCGTGCTGGGGTATCTATCTAAGAGAGCAGAGCTAATCCTTCCTGAACGCCACCTTGGATTGATACCTGCTTATGAAAAGGAAGAAAAAAGCGAATGGATAGAGAAAATAGTAAAGCAAGTAGAATCAACTATAGATGTAGCCGCCATCATAAATCTGGCCAGAAAAGCAAAGCCACTGCCGGAGGCCAAATCTAACCTCTTTTCTCAAAAAGAGAACCCCATAAGGGTTCCTATGGCCATAGCCCAGGATGAAGCCTTCGGCTTTTATTATCCGGATAACTTTGACCTTCTTACGCACTTTGGAGCGAGCTTAAGACCGGTAAGCCCTCTACATGACGGCGAGATTCCATCTGACATCCAGGGAATATATATCGGTGGTGGCTTTCCGGAGCTATATGCCCGCGAGCTTGAATCGAATACCAAATTTAAGAAGTCCCTGGGGGAGGCAGCTGGGGCAGGCATGCCTGTCTATGCTGAATGCGGTGGTCTGATGTATATTTCACAGAGGATGGTCAACTTTGAGGGCGATGAGCATGTCATGGTGGGGTTAGTCCCTGGTTGGGCCAGGATGCAAGGAGGGAGGGTGAGGATGGGCTATGTGGTAGCTCAAACCCTGAGGGATAGCATTCTGGCACCACGGGGGCAGGTTCTTCGTGGTCACCTGTTCCACTGGTCAGCCATGCCCGAACCTCACGATAATGCTGCCTACCGTATCCTTGAGCCTCGAGAGCAACTGGAGGGCTTTATCCTGGGCTCGAGGTCTAACATCCTGGGCTCTTATCTTCACCTTCATTTTGGCAGCGACCCGGAGCTTGCCAGACGTTTCGTAGACGCATGCGCTGATATAGTTCATTAGAAAGGAGTAGATGTGGAAAGCCTAAGTCAGGTAATCCAGGGAATAGGTCCTTTAGATCAAAGGTCGATGGATAAGGCCAGGAAAAGGCAGGATGAGCTGGTAAAGCCTCAGGGAAGTTTAGGAAGGTTGGAGGAGCTATCCATAAAAATATGTGGGATCAAAAGGGAAGAATTCCCTCGCCTTTCACGAAAGGCGATAATCACTTTAGCCGGGGACCATGGAGTAGTGGATGCAGGAGTAACTAAATGGCCCCGGGAAGTTACTGCCCAGATGGTTAAAAACTTTGCCCTGGGGAACGCCGGGATAAACGTTCTGGCTCATCATACTGGCTGTCGGGTGGTAGTGGTGGATATAGGGGTAGCCTCGGAACTTGAACCTCATCCCAATCTTCTATCCAGGAAGGTAAATCGGGGAACGCAAGACTTAAGTCAAGGCCCGGCCATGACCCGGGAAGAGGCTCAAGCTTCCATCGAGGAGGGTATAAGGATAGTGGATGAGCTATCCGAAGAGCTGGATATCGTGGGAACAGGGGATATGGGGATCGGAAATACCACCCCTAGCGCTGCTATAGCCGCCGTCATCACTCACAGGAAGGTGGAGGAGGTAACCGGCAGGGGGGCAGGGGTGGATGATGACATGCTCTCCCACAAGGTAGAGGTGATAAATAGAGCTATCGAGATAAACCAACCTCAACCCCAAGATCCCTTGGATGTCCTGTCTAAAGTAGGAGGATTTGAGATAGGGGGAATATGTGGAGTTATTCTGGGCGCTGCCCACCATCATATCCCGGTGGTCATCGATGGCTTCATCTCGGGTGCGGCTGCCCTGATTGCCGCGGATCTTTGCCCCCAGGTCAAGGATTACCTCATTGCCTCCCATCTGTCGGTGGAGCCTGGTCATAGATTCGTCCTGGAACATCTGGGGCTTTCCCCCCTTTTCAATTTGGGGATGAGGTTGGGGGAAGGAACAGGGGCAGCCCTGGGAATTTTCCTGTGTGAGGCAGCTACTAACATCCTCTCTCAGATGAAGACCTTCAATGAAGCAGGAATTTCGTAGGATACTTTCAGCCTTTGGCTTTCTCACCATCTTCCCCTTAGGGAATCGGGGGGTCACCCTGGAGGACCTGGGGAAGTCGACGGCTTACTTTCCCCTGGTGGGGCTGGCTCTCGGCCTTATCCTGTGGGGGGCGGACACGCTTTTGGGAGAGATCCTTCCTTATCCAGCGCGAAATGCTCTTATCCTGACCCTTCTTCTTCTCCTGAGCGGGGGAATGCATGTGGATGGGCTTATCGATACTTTTGATGGGATAGGGGTTCACTCCTCCCGGGAGAGGAGGCTAGAGGTGATGTCGGATAGCCGGGTGGGAAGCTATGGAGTCTTAGGGGTGGTCATCCTGTTCATTCTGGAATATGCCTTTCTTTCCTCTTTAGACGATGACTTAAGGATGAAGGCCTTGGTTTTGTCCCCCACGCTTTCCAGGGCAGCTATGGTATACGCCATGGCTTCCTTTCCCCCAGCTAAAGGAGAAGGGATGGGGGCAGCCTTCAAACGTGAGGTCACTGCCCGAAGGGCAGCTTTTGCCTTTATTTTTTCTCTCATAGTTGCCGCCGCCCTGGGGTGGAGGGGGATCCTGTGCATGGCGGGGGTTATGGCTTTCACCCTTGGTTTATCCTTTTTCCTTCGTCGAAAGTTGGGGGGGCTTACTGGGGATAATTATGGGGCCATAAATGAGCTCTCCCAAATGATAGCCCTTTTGATAATGACCATCTAATTCGAAGCTTAAGTTCTCTAGCCTGGTTAAAGAGAAGTTTAAACCATAAGTTATAATCTTAAGAAGGCTTGAATTCAGCTTTTAGGAGTATATGCTTAAGGAAAAAAGCAGGGAATGGTATCTATCTTTGCTGGCGGCAGCCATCGTCTTAACTCTCATCGTACTGGCAGTTATCTACCGGGACAAGCTTGAAGACCTCCAGGGCTATGGCTATTTTGGTGTTTTCGTCATGAGTGTCTTAACCGGGGGCACGGTCATCGTTCCCGTCCCTGGTCTCCCGATGGTGTTTGCTATGGGGGGAATCTTAACGCCCTACTATGTTGGCTTAGCGGCGGGGTTGGGTGAGGGGGTGGGGGTGCTGATCACTTATATGGCGGGGCGAGGGGGGCGCAAGACTTTTGAGACCAGATTTTATTCCAGCTACATTAAAATAGAAGGATGGATGAAGCAAAGAGGTACCCTGTTTTTGTTCTTTTCGTCCTCAGTACCCAACCCTTTATTTGTCCTTATCGGGGCTACTGCCGGGGCCATGCGCTTTCCCCTGTGGAAGTTTTTTTTCGCCTGCTGCGCAGGTAAGACAGTTAAGGGAACGTGGGTAGCCTATCTGGGTAGCTGGGGGCTTCCCACTATCCTGCGCTGGCTGGGTATATCAATGTGATGGAGCAGCAGGTTCTGGAGTTCATCCAGGAAGCTTATGCTTTCATGGGATGGTGGGGAGTGGTGGTCCTTATGAGCATAGAGAGCGCCTGCATTCCCCTTCCCAGTGAAATCATCATGCCTTTAAGCGGTTGGATGCTCATCAAGGAAGAAGGGCTGGGAATGGGATATGTTTTCTTGGCCGGATTTTATGGTTCCTTGGGCTGTCTTCTGGGCTCCCTGGTGGCCTATTATGTGGGAGCTAAAGGAGGCAGGGTGCTGGTTGAGAGGTACGGCAAGTACGTTCTGCTTTCTCCTCGTGATCTTGATCTGGCTGAGAGATGGTTTGCGAAATACGGGAATAAAACGGTATTTTTTTCTCGCCTTCTTCCCGTAGTCCGCACCTTCATCTCCCTCCCTGCCGGTGTTGCCCGGATGAATCTTCCCTACTTTATCCTGCTTACCTTCCTTGGTTCTTTTCCCTGGTGCCTCGGCTTAGCTATTGGTGGGTATGCTCTGGGGGAAAACTGGGAGAATATTCGGGAGGTGATGCGCCCCTTTGATATTCCTATTCTTATCTTCATCATCATCCTGATGGGTTACTATATCTACCGGCGCACCAGAAAAGCAAGGTAAGTCTCCATTTTATGCCCCGGCTAACCAAAGTTCCTTTTAATCTTCACTGCTACGGGGCAGGGCTCTATACCACCTGAAGTATAGAACTACTGAGAGAAGCGCAAGTAGAGCAAGACAGATTATCCCGGGAAGGAAATCGTGTACCACCAGATACATGGGGGTCAAAAACAAACATATCTGCCAGGGAATGGCTAGAAATAGGTTCGAAAAGTCTCTTCGGTTCTCACTTTTAATACCCTCAACCGAACCAGGCTCCATTCCATTTCTTATTATCCCTCAGGCTCCAAACGGCCTGGTATGCCGGTAGAAATTGGTAAGCGTACTTTTTTCGGTAGGGCTGGTCAAAAATGTGGCTACGAGCAATGCAATAAGTGATGCCAGGACTATGATTCCAAATGAGTAGTATATTGGCCAGGATGGCAAAAATAGCCTCTGAAATATAGATGCCAGTACCCCCGCGGCGATGCCAGCAGTTAAAGCCCCACCCATTA
>Ga0209121_10001204_pt1 | contig 27153 bp, 19 predicted proteins | sample Cruoilmetagenom3_FD_187292 | JGI IMG/M metagenome (GOLD analysis project Ga0209121, IMG submission 187292) | Oil polluted marine microbial communities from Coal Oil Point, Santa Barbara, California, USA - Sample 3 (SPAdes) (version 2) | ecosystem: Environmental > Aquatic > Marine > Oil seeps ...
CCCAAACTGTTTTCAAATAACGGAAACAAGTATATTCTTGAATATGAATTATTTACACCGGATAGAACTGACAATGCAATTTTATTAAGGAATAATGCCTTAATAGGCAATAATTTCAAATTCAGGATTATAAATAGTGATAAAAATACATATATCGATAATATTAAACTATATGCTATTGACTCTAAGAAGGATATTAGTTTAAATGACACAAAAGATGAAATCAGTACTACCAATGTTAAATCTATTAAAACCGAATTGGAACAAGAATCTTTTAATTCAAAACTTAGTAGTATTGATGATAAATATTACATTCTCAACCCCAATGATACACTGGACTTCACATTTAAGAATATAGACATGAAATTACATAAAGGATACACAAGAGACTATGTAATGGAGGTAACGGGATATCAGGCAGATGATACTGGTGATTTTATATCAGGTATAGCAGATAAGAGAAAGAAGCTTCTTAAGAATGATGTAAGAATGATAAGATCCGTAGGGAGTTCACTGAAAATAGAGTTCTCAAGTATACAGGATAGAGAGATAAACCTTAAAGTATGTGATCTTTCAGGCAGAATCCTCAGGAGTGAAAAGATTATGTTGAATAGAGGTAGAAAAAGCTACCTGATAGAATCATTACCTCAGGGAATATATCTCATTCAGGCAGATAACAAATCATTTAAAGGGATTATATTGAAATAGAAATTAAAACAAAAGTATAATATAAAAGGGCATGTTGTTTATACATGTCCTTTTTATATTTGAGATGTAATTGACAGATTAATGAGATGATGATCTGCTCCTACAATTACACGAATAACCACTGAAGGGGAGATATAACACAGAAATGGGAATACAATCATAGAAGATGAGATTCTGAAACAATACTGAATCAAGTTCAGCACAGGGTTCAGAATGACAAAATTTGATATACAATTTACGATTTACGATCCCCAAAACGTTGCCATTCCCATTTTCACCCTCACCTCAGTCCTCTCCCATCAAGGGCGAGGAAGAAATGGTGGGAAATATATACAATATAGTAATTTTCCCTCCCACTGGCGGGAGGGAATTGAAGGGAGGGGGATAGATATTATAATGAATTAATGAATAAAGAATGCTGTCATCCTGAATCCTGACCTGCGTCAGGACAGGTTTATTTCAGGATCTAAGAGAGATTCTGAAATAATACTGAATTAAGTAATGTCACCCTGAATTTATTTCAGGGTCAGCACAGGGTTCAGAATGACAAAGAAGGGAGGACAGGAATGACAGAGGGTAATCACAGGGGGTTGCCCCTGCAACGACACAAATTACTGAAAATTACACGAAAGGAAAAGGATGAGATCCTGAAATAAATTCAGGATGACAGCAAGTGGAAAGAAGGCGAGGAAGAAAACCATAGAAAGAGAAATTATTCCTATTTAAAAAACAGTATTTGACGCAATAGTTCTTTTCTGCTATTTTCTATCTATGATTTTAAACTATTTATTACTTATGCTTATGGCATATTATCCCCTACCCAAGCAGACATATATTACATCCGGTTTTATGGAATACCGGGGAAATCGCTTTCATGCAGGTGTCGATTTTGGCACACATATGAAGGAAGGATTGCCTGTTATTTCACCTGAAAACGGAGAAATATACCACATTAGGGTTTCGATCGGTGGTTATGGTAAAGCTCTTTATTTACAGGGACAGTCAGGCAGAATATATGTGTTTGGTCATCTTTCGAAATTTAGAAAGGATATCGAGAACTATGTTAGAAACGAACAGTTTTCGGATTATAAATATGAACAGAGTTTATATTTTTCAGATAAATTCATGGTTACTAAAAATGAAATCATAGGATATACGGGATCAACCGGAATAGGAAACCCTCACCTCCATTTTGAAGTCCGTTCAAGTAAAAACCGACCTATAAATCCTTTTGAATACTTTGATTTAAACGATACGATAGCTCCGATTATCGATTCTATAATCATTATACCTGTCAATGATACATCTCTTGTAAATGGTCTTCCGATTCCGACTGTTATTCATCGCAATGAGAAGGTAAATCTTTGGGGTGAAGCCGGTATTATTGTTTTTTGTAAGGATTATATTGATAATAAGAGATATAAAACCGTTCCGTATACCATAGGCAAAATTAAGCTGGACAGTTTTGATTATGCAGATAATAATAAAGCCGCATGGATGTTTTTCAATAAACTAAAAAATATTGGAATAAGAACATATTATCTAAATGACTTTTCTTTAAAAAGTATAATACTCGATTCCAAACATTCATATAAAGTGAAAATCGTCGTAAAAGATTTTTCAGGCAATAGAAACAATTTTACATTTAAGATTAATAAATCCAGGAAACTAATAAAAACATATACATTTCCTGATAAAACTTGTATGTATGAAAACGGAATAATTCATATATGTATCGATAAGGGGAATAAAAAGATATTTTCAAAATCATCCGGTATAAAACTTGTAAAAATATTTAAAATCAAGGATAATTATCATATATATGGCGTTCCATTAGGTGGCGAGATCAGAATAGGACAGTTCATCGATACGATTTATGTCCTTACAAGAGATATATTCGATTTACAAGAAGGAAGATTTAATATCTCTCTCGGAAAATTGTCATTAAAAGAACGGGTCCTGGCAAAAATAGGACACACATATAATTCATTAAATATACGATTTTCCGATTTTCCATTTGAAAAACCACTTAAAATAGCGATAAGAAACAGACGAAAATATGAAATTATTTGCAATAAGTGGAACAATCGATTTTTAGGTGTCGGCAAAGCATATATTAATAGAAACACAGCCGTAGTTATCGATAAAGATTCGATTTCCCCTTATATCGATCAGATAATAATTGTAGATGATACGATATTCGTTAAAATCAAAGATAATAAATCGGGTGTCAATTTTTCAACGATTTCCGCAGAATATGAAGGAATAAAATTGGTTCCGTTTCCACATAAAGATAAAGTAAAATTAATATCTAAATATAAATTGCCTTCCAAAGGGATATTCCATTTAAAATGTAAAGACAGAACGGGTAATAAACTGCTTTACAAATCTTCGATTTATCGTTAAAATAGTTTCTAAAAATGAAGCATCGGAGGTAATATGAAAGAAATAGTATATAATCCTGCAAAGATCGAGAAAAAATGGAGACAATGGTGGAATAAAAACGGGATTTATAAATTCGATATAGATAGTAATAAACCAAAATTCTATAATTTATCGATGTTCAGTTATCCTTCGGGAGATAAATTACATATAGGACACTGGTATAACTACGGACCGGCAGATACATTTGCTCGTTATAAGAGATTAAAAGGATTTAATGTCTTTGAACCGATGGGTTTTGATGCCTTTGGTCTTCCTGCGGAAAATTATGCTATAGAACACAGCATACATCCTGCAAAAAGCACAAAATCCAATATTTCTTTTATGGAAAAACAGCTAAGAGAGATAGGGGCAATGTTTGATTGGGAATATGAAATAGACACAAGTGATCCTCTCTACTATAAATGGACACAATGGATCTTTTTAAAAATGTATGAGCTTGGTCTTGCTTATCAAAAGGAAGCTCCGGTTAATTGGTGTCCTGAGTGTCAAACGGTTCTTGCCAATGAACAGGTAACGGATCAGGGAGAGTGTGACCGTTGTGGAGCTAAAGTAATAAAGAAAAATCTTAAGCAATGGTTTTTTAAAATCACAAAATATGCTGACAGACTTCTTGAGGGACTTAATAGAGTTAACTGGCCTGAAAAGACAAAAATAATGCAAAGGAACTGGATTGGAAGGAGTGAAGGAGCCCTTGTAAAATTTCCTGTGGAGGGAAAAGATTTCAATCTTGAGGTTTTTACAACCAGGCCCGATACACTATTTGGCGTTTCATATTGCGTTATCGCTCCCGAACATAAGATTATAGATGAATTAACGACAAAAGAGCAAAGAGATGCTGTAAAGCGTTATATCGAAAAAACACTCATGGAGAATGAGATTGAAAGACAATCGACAGAACATGAAAAAACAGGTGTATTTACAGGCAGTTATGCAATAAACCCTGTTAATGACAAGAAAATTCCTATATGGATATCTGATTATGTAATTGCTCATTATGGGACAGGAATGGTAATGGCAGTTCCTGCTCATGATTCAAGGGATTTTGTATTTGCAAAAAAGTTCGATTTGCCAATAATTGTTGTGATTCAACCGAAAAATGAAAAATTAGACCCCTTTTCAATGGAAAATGCATATACCGAACAGGGCATAATGATAAATTCAGAGCAATTTAATGATATGAAATCCGAAGAATTTAAGAAGGTTATAGTTGATTATCTTGAAGAGAATGAATATGGAAAACGATATGTTAATTATCGTTTAAGAGATTGGCTCATTTCGAGACAACGGTATTGGGGAGCTCCAATTCCTATTATTCATTGCCCTGAATGTGGGATTATTCCTGTCGATATAGGAGATATACCGGTAAAACTTCCCGATGTTGCTGATTTTAAACCAAAAGGCAAATCTCCTCTTGCATCTATTCCTGAATTTATGAATGTCAAATGCCCGAAATGCGGTTCAAATGCAATGAGAGATCCCGACACGATGGATACATTCGTATGTTCTTCATGGTATTATTTAAGGTATCCCGACCCTAAAATCGAAACATATCCATTTAATAAAAAGGTAGTAAATAAATGGCTTCCTGTCGATCAATATATCGGTGGAGCAGAGCATGCTATAATGCATCTGCTATATGCAAGGTTCGTTACAAAGGCACTTTTTGATGTGGGTGAAATAAATTTTGACGAACCGTTTACAAATCTTTTTCATCAGGGGACGATTACAAGAAATGGTGCAAAAATGTCAAAATCCAGGGGTAATGCTATTAATCCTGATGAATTTATCAATAAATACGGCTCGGATACATTTAGGATGTATTTAATGTTTAGCGGAAGCTATGAAGAGGGTGGCGAGTGGGATGACAGTGGGATTAACGGTATCTTTAGATTTTTATCAAGGGTTTACCATTTCTATCATGACCATTACCCAAAAACCGGCATATCATATATCATAGATAAAAAATTCGAAAAAAGATTACATTATACAATTAAAAGAGTAAGCACTGATATCGAAAGATTTAGCTTTAATACTGCAATAGCAAGAATGATGGAATTTATAAATGATGCAAAAGATTTTGTGAAAAAAAATATCGACATCAACCGTTTTTTTGATGAAGTTATATTTAATGATAAATCCGGTGAAAATAATCCTGATTCTCTGAAAGAATCTCTGGACAAATTCCTAATATTAATCGCTCCGTTTGCCCCCCATTTAGCAGAGGAATTATGGCATTCCACAGGAAGAAATGATTCTATATTCAATGAATTATGGCCGGATTATAATGAAGATATACTCAAAGAAGATGTTATTACTATTGCAATTCAGATAAATGGAAGACTCAGAAGCACTGTTGAAATAGAAACAAATATTACGGAAGAAGATGTAAAAGACATTGTATTGAACAATGAAAAGATAAAATTATATATTGAAAATAAAGAAATAAAAAGATTTATATACATCAAAGGAAAAATAGCAAATATAGTTATTTAAAGGCAAGGGATTGAAACCGCAAAGTTATTTAATCCGAATTTGTTACTTGTAATAATAAGTTTCCCATTATGAGCCCGGGCAATCGTATCGACAATTGCAAGTCCGAGACCAACCCCTTTTAGACTGTTTGATTTATTCAATTGGATAAACGGCTTTTTGATTTCCTCAATCTCATTTCGAGAGAGATAAGCACCGCTATTTTTAACACCGAAAATTATCGAGTTGTCTTTTTCATCACTATAAATTATAATTATTCCTTCTTCAGGTGTATATTTAAATGCATTATCAAGAAAATTATCAATAACAATTCTAATCTTCTGTTTATCGGCATATATCATATTATTGTGAGATTCTATATCGATTCTAAAATCATAATCTCTTTCAATAGCAAGTATATTTCTATTTTCATATTCATCCAGCATCAATTGTTTTAAATTGAATTTTTCCATAACATAATAATCTTTGGCATTTTTTATTTTAACCATAGTCAATATATTTTGTATCATTTTTTCAAGACGCTTAATATTACTATCAATAATTTTTAGTGATTTTTTTTGTTTTTCATTCAATTCCCCAAGCTTTCCAAAAAGCAGATAAGATGTATACCCTTCAATCGAGGAAACAGGAGTCATCAGATCATGTGAAAAGTGATCCAATATCTTCTGCTGTTCTTTTCTTTCGGTTTCTAGTCTTTTATTTATAAGTTCAAGTGTTAAATTCAAATTTTTAAGATTCTTAATATTACTAAGATCTGTAATACTTATTACTTTACCTATTTCAAATCTATTTTTAAAAATAGATTTGATATCGATTCTTACTGTGGTTTTGGGATTATCTAACAAAACTTCTTTCATAAATTCAACATTTGTTCCAATAAGAGCTCCTGTGATTTTTTTGATTTCAGAATGATTTTTAATAATTCTATTTACGATTGTAATTATATCCGAAGAACGATAAATGTATTCATCTTGAATACCCAAAATGCTCTTAAATGATCTGTTATATGTAATAACCTCATTATTAGCAGACAGTACAAGCATTCCCACATTCATATGATCAATAATATATGTAAGATCCGTTATATTATTCCCTATCTCTTTTTCAATCATTATTACATATAAGAATATAGATCCGGTTATTATAAAAGCTACTGATGTTAAATCTATTGTCAGTCTTGTAATACCCGTGACTCCAATAAAATTGAATACAATCGGAATTATGGATGCAAAAACAAGAAGCAAATTATTCACATTTTTATTATGTAGGAATCTCTTAATAATCAAAAATGTACCGAATAATATCAATATGTAAGCAATCACTATGTTAAACCAGAAGAGGGGACCATACACTTCTGTGGTTTTGAAATATATTGTTGAATATCTATAAAAAAGGTGGTGAAAAGGGTTTGTTAAAATACAAAGATATCCTATTGCCGAAAGTATTATCGTAGCCGGAATAATTTTATTGTGATATTTATTTAATTCCTTTGTATACATAAGACAAGATAATACAACTGCCAATGCCTGTAAATTAAAGAATATAAATTCAATCGACTTAATAATATAATAATTCCGAATAGGGACAAAATAATATAAAAGACTGATAAAGGAAATAAATGAAGCCGCAAGAAAGAGAAGAGATAGAAAAATAAAAACTTTTTGTATTCTAATATGCGATAATGAATATGCAAATAAAGTAAAACTAATAGATCCTGATATGATAAGAATCAACCGATATAAATTAAGAGTCATATTCTATTGTATAATATTTACATAGCTTTTTTCAAGGTGTAAATCAAATGCTTTGTAATAATATATATTATAATGGAGATAATCGGAGCTACAATTAAACTGCCGACAAACATTATTATGTATATTTTCCCAATTTCCGAAAAGATAGTTCTGTTATAAAGCACCCACTCCCATGTTTTGTTAAGTATAAAATTACCTACGGCATAATCCAATGCGAAGACAAATGGAGCAAATATAGGTATCGATAGTTGAGAACCAAGCAGAATGGAACCCTTGTTTATCTTGGTTTTGGCAAGTATTGCACTTACTCCAATCGCTGCAAGTGTTTGAAAGCCATAAATTGGGATCACTGCAATTAGTGAGCCAATAGCTATTCCTAATGCAATGGAGTGTGGCGATCTATGTTCTTTAAATAGTTGTATGATAGTAGATTTAAAATAGTTATACAACTGTTTAGGGTTAAATATAAATTTCATTAAAACAGATCTTTTAAAAACGATTCACCTGCCTTTAATGTTAAACCATGATATTCCGCAATGGTTGCTCCAATATCGGCAAATGTGTTTCTTATTCCAAGATTTACATTTCTCCTACCTTCCGGACAATATGTCAGAAGAGGAACAAACTCCCTTGAATGATCCGTACTCGGGGTTGTTGGGTCATTTCCATGATCTGCCGTAATAAAAAGTATATCATTTTTCCTCAGGCTTTTCAAAATCATTTTTAAATATCTATCGGCTAATTCAAGATTTTTTCTGTATCCTTCGATGTTATTCCTATGTCCGTATTTTGTATCAAAATCGATGAGATTAATAAATGCAAGTCCTTCCCAATTATCCCTTTCTATAACTTCAATAGTTCTTTTTAAACCGTCCTCATCCCCTGTCGTATGACAATCCTCCGTTAATCCGTTTCCTGAAAATAAATTGCCAATCTTTCCAATTCCAATAACATCAAAATTATTCTCTTTTAATATATCGAGAAGTGTCTTTTCAGGTGGTACAACGGAATAATCTTTTCTCTCATATGTTCTTGAGAAATTTCCCGGTGTGCCAATAAAAGGTCTTGCGATAACGCGTGCAACATTATAACCGTCATCTAAAATTTTCCTTGCCGTCAAACAATATTCATACAATTTTTCAAGAGTTATCACATTTTTATGACAGGCAATTTGAAAAACAGAATCATCGGAAGTGTATATTATAGGGAATCCTGTTTTCATGTGTTTTAATCCCAATTGCTCTATTATAACCGTTCCCGAAGAAGCTCTGTTCCCCAATATTCCTTGTACATTCGTTCCATTTTTAAATTTGTTTATGATTTCATCAGGAAAGCCATTAGGATATGTATCGAACCCTTTTTTTAATATTATACCCGCTATTTCCCAATGTCCTGTGACACTATCCTTGCCATTCGATTTTTCTCTCATTTTGCCAAAAGCACCCAAGGTTCTTAAATCACTTTTTACCCCTTTGATTTTAATAATTTTACCGAGTCCCAATGATTCGATAACGGGAATATTGAGTCCCTTACTATATTCGATTGTATGTTTTAGTGTATTACTTCCTGTATCTCCGAATTTATAACTATCCTCCTGTTCTCCTATGCCAGCTCCATCGTATATAAGTATAAAACTTCTCTTTTTCATAAATCATCTCCAAATTTATCAAAATATATCGAGTATATCGGGACATTCAAAGCCTTTGCAAGAATAGCACATTTAACTATAAAAAGGAAAATAACATTATTTCTCTTGTGATATAATTCAAAATTCGCCTGTCCTTTCGAAATAATAAGATCATAATTGTCAACAATTTCCATATTTTCCAACCCAATCGGTATTATCTCGTTATTATTAAAACCTAATCCTATTGCATCTTCGGCTGTAATATCATTAATAATAGGAAATTTACGAACACCAAGATAAACGGATTTTCCCATTTCTTTTAAAATATTAATAAGTATTTTGTCAAAAACTATTTCTCCTGCATTATCAGTTATAAAAAGAATATTATTTGATTTGTTTAATTCCTTTTTAAATAAATCCAAATACTTGTCTTCCAAAATAATATTATTACACATTTCAAGAACTTTTGATATATCAATGGTTGGAAATATCCCGAGGTCAATCCTATTGCCACATATTGAATATTTAATAGATTCCATTAATCTGTTTTCAGCTTTGTTTACCTTTTCTTCGATTTCACCATAGATATCTAAAATATTATTGTTGTGATCGTTCTTGTCCTTTAGATACGGATCACTATTACCCACACTCTCTTTAATTATACTATTTATAATAATGGCAAGTTCAAACGGAGAAACATTTACATCAACATTATTGACAGCATATATCATCTTTCTTGTAATTTCCCATTGTTTCTCACTATTGTCCGTAACTTTTCTTATAGTTCTAATGCCTTGATTTAAAATACAGGGAATACATTCCATATAAATTCTCATATTGACATTATATGTAGAAATCAAGAAATGTCAAAAGCTTATGAACATAATTGTCAAAAGTGTTTTTATAATTTAATTTTCTATTGCTTGATTCCAAATTATATTGTATAATAACCTAATAAAAATATTATGACTATGATGGAAAAGAGGCAAAAAGAAAACAAATATATTAAAAACTCCGTATATTTCATCGGAAATTACCTTCCAAGGAAATGTGGAATTGCAACCTTTACAACAGATATTTCCAAATCCATTGGAAGACAAGGTCACATCGATGCAAATATAGTTGCTATGAATGACATATTGGATGGTTATATATATCCCGATGAAGTGAAATTTGAAATATATCAAACGGATCAAATGAAATATATAGAAGCTGCTGATTTTATAAATATTGCAAATCCTGATATAATAAATCTCCAGCATGAATTTGGCATATTCGGGGGCCCGGCAGGGAATTATATTTCAATTCTTTTAAACAGACTTAATATGCCTATAATTACAACATTACATACTATTTTAAAAAAACCCAATAAGGAATATATCAAATCCTATAACGATTTGTTTAAATACTCTCAAAAATTAGTTGTAATGAGTAAAAAAGCTCAGGGATTTTGTAAAGATATTTATGGATTGGGTAGCGATAAGGTAGTTTATATTCCTCATGGTATACCTGATATTCCATTTGTTGACACCTCATTTTATAAGGAGGAATTCCATCTCGAAGGGAAGAAAATCATCCTAACATTTGGTCTTATAGGTCCCGGAAAAGGGATAGAATATGTAATAAAAGCATTACCGGGTATAGTTAAAAAATATCCTGATATTGTCTATATTATTTTAGGAACTACACATCCGAATATAAAAAAGATATCGGGAGAAGAATATAGATTCAGTCTTAAGAAACTTGCCGAATCATTGAATGTAGATGATCATATAATATTTCTCAATCGTTTTGTTAATCTCGAAGAATTGACAAAATTCCTTATGGCTTCCGATATATATATAACACCCTATTTAAATGAAGAGCAAATCGTAAGCGGGACTCTCGCTTATGCTCTTGGTGCAGGAAAAGCAATTATATCAACCCCGTATTGGTATGCACAGGAACTTCTTGATGAAGGTAGAGGAAAAATTGTCAATTTCAAAGATTCTATTGGGATAGAAAAGGCGACAATCGAATATTTAAGTAATGAAACCGAAATGAATATATATAGAAAAAAAGCATATCAACATGGAAGAAATATGATATGGAAAAATGTAGCACAACAATATCTTGATATTTTCAACTCGATTTTATCTCAAAGAGCTTTTATATATCCCAAAAAAGAGAAATATCATATTATGAAAGCTAACTATCCCGAACCCAATTTAAACCACTTGATACGAATAACAGACGATACGGGGATATTACAGCATTGTTTAGGAAGTATTCCCAATAGACACCACGGATATTGCCTTGATGATAATGCAAGGGCGATTATTGCTGCTACTAAATATTATAGACTTATAGGTGATAAAAGGGCATTGGGTTTATTGGATATATACCTATCATTTGTCTTACATATGCAAAAACCCGATGGCAGATTCCATAATTTCCTTAGTTATGATAGAAATTATCTTGATGATTCGGGTTCGGATGATTCATTTGGAAGAGCATTATGGGGATTGGGATATGCTATGAAATATGCACCTGAATGGATTACTCCTATTGCTAAAAATTATTTTGATAAATCTTTAAAACATATTGAAAAATTGAATTTAAAGGGAAATGCTTTCTCGATTTTGGGATTATATTATTATAATCAGCGTTTCCCGGGTGCAACATCCATAAAGAAATATATTAAATTATTGGCAGATAAAATATTGAATTTATATAAAAAGCAATCAAAACCTGATTGGCAATGGTATGAACCGATATTGGTTTATTCGAATGGAATTATACCGAAATCACTTATACTTGCATATGAGGTAACCACAAATGTGAAATACTTAAATGTTGCTCTTGAATCTATGAATTTTTTATTAGCTCAAACACTTAAAAATGATCACCTATCCATAATCGGAACAGAGGGTTGGTATAGAAGAGGCAAGAAGAGAGCAACATTCGATCAGCAACCGGTTGATGCATTTTGTATGGTGGAGATGTTAAAAACAGCGTATAAAATATACGGCAGAGAAGAATATCTTAAAAAGATAAAAGTAGCATTTAACTGGTTTTTAGGATTGAATGATAAAGGTATATCATTATATGATTTTAAAACGGGCGGATGTGCTGATGGTCTTACACCAAATGGAAAGAGTCTGAATCAAGGAGCAGAAAGTACATTATCATATTATCTTTCTCTTTTGAATATAATAGAGGTTACAGCTGATGAAATGGACTATATTGACTGAACAGGAGGAAAAATGGTTGAGTTTAATATTGAAAAACATGAAGTAGTTAGAAGATATAAGAATAATCCAATTATAACAACAGATATGATTCCGGAGCGTTGCAACACTGTGTTCAATGCAGGTGCAATAAAACACAATAACGAATATATACTTCTTGTCAGGGTAGAGATGCTGGAAAACTACTCTCAACTGTATGTTGCGAGAAGTAAAAATGGTTATGATTTTAAAGTAGATTCAAAACCTCTTTTATTTCCTTCAAAGACAGGTCCATTTTCTCAATATGAAAATTTAGGCATAGAGGATCCCAGAATTACAAAAATCGGTAAGTATTATTACATTACATATACGGCATATTCGCAATATGACCCGTTGGTTTCTCTTGCAAGAACAAAAGATTTCATTACTGCCGAAAAGATGGGGCCAATTTCCTTGCCTTCCAATAAGGATTGTGTACTATTTCCTGAAAAGATAAACGGTAGATATGCTCGTCTTGACAGACCTATGTCAGGCTATAAAGGTAATATTTGGATTAGTTTTTCGGATGATCTCGAATACTGGGGTGATTATAAGGTTGTTTTGTCTCCTCGTTGGGGAAAATGGGATCCCGATAGAATAGGAGCGGGGGCAGTGCCGATTAAAACGGACTATGGCTGGTTGGAGATATATCATGGCGTAAAGAATACATCGAAAGGTGGCATTTATAAACTCGGAGTTGTTTTATTGGATCTTGAAAAGCCGGAAAAAGTAATAGGCAGGAGTAATATTCCAATCCTTACTCCGAAAACGAGTTATGAGAGGATAGGTGATATAGGAAATGTTGTTTTTACATGTGGAGTTATTAAAGAAGATGACGATTCAGTCAAGATATATTATGGTGCAGCAGACAGTTTTATATGTATAGCCGAAACGGAAATCAAAACCTTAATTGAGCTGTGTTTTACAAAAAACGGCAGAGATAAGGAACAATAAAGTGCGAACTATGGCAGAAGAATTGAATGATGTACTAACCAAACATTTTCAGAGAATAAAAGTTATATTTACAGGTTTCTTTATGGAACCGTTTATACTCTATTTTGTTATGTTATTGATTGCATATTCCAATTCTGATGGCATTAATGATTTCAATGGAATTATTTATTTGGAATCTACTGTTGTCAGATATGTATCTCTTGGTTTTATTGTTTTTTCGGTAATAGAATATTACACAATAGTAGTTATTATGAAAAAATTTTCTACTATGTTTGGAGCATTCGCCAATGTAGAGGAATACATATCTATTTACAGTAGGAAAATTATATTACTTACCTCATTATCTATTACTCCGTCAATATTAGGCTTTATCTTTTATATATCGACAGGTGATATTATCGTATCTACACTATTTTATTTAGTTGCTTTGGTTTCATTATTTAGAGTGTATCCAAGATATAATATATTTCGAGATTTATATATTGATTTAACTAAGGAGGATATATGAAAATAATTTTTAAAATTATACTATTCTGCTTTATATTTTTTTTATTTATTAACATATCAGGAGAGATAAGAATAGGTGATATGGAATCGAATATATATATATCCGATCCCTTACAGAATCTTTTCTATACTGATCCAGGATTTTTGAATCCTGCATTTTCTCATGGAATAATCGGTTCTTTTTTAAATCCTGCAGGATTATCAAAAGATTTAAAGAAGATAAATGCAGGTTTGGCATTTAGTTTTACACAAAAATCCTCATTTTCAGGTGATTTTACATTATTTAGTGGAGAAGACTCAACATTTAGTGATACAATCAATACTTCATTGAACATTTCATATGAAGACAAAGGAGGACTTGATTTCATAGGAGCCGCTACGAGATTAGGCCCGATTTCTTTATCCGCAGGTATGTACAGATCAGAAGGTTATGGATTAACATTAATGTCGGATTCATCGGAAAATAGTTTTACCGTTGAAAGAGAAATTCATAAGAAACTGACTCATGATGATATTAATGAAATACCGGAAGGGGATACTATTCCCGTTGTATATAACCTGTATTCGGAATTTATTTTATCATCATTCGCTGATTTTAATGCCGAGTTTTATTCAAAACCTACTGTATATATAGGTGGGTCGTTTGGTAATAGTATAGTAAGTGGTGGTATAGGCATTAAATTCAGAGCAATTAATAACAGACTTATATCCAATGCATATTTAAGGGCAGGGCTTGACACATTTTCTCTCGGGATTTCACCTGATTCTGCAACCGATTGGACGGTAAATCTTAATGCGACTCAAGAGCAATCTATCGCTGAATTAATGGCTATTTACGGGGATAATTCAACAGGTAGCTTTACTACGGAATTATACGGTGGTATTCTCATAGATATAAAAATGTTGAAGTTAGGATTGTCTCTCGATTATACACCTCAAAAACCGGATTTGTCATCTTATAATTTTGCATTTTCAAAATTTGATAGTATTAATATCGATATAAATATTAATGCGGATAGTGCTTCGATTATTATAGATACGACAGGACATGTTATTACCGGAACAATACCTGTTTCATTTTTTAATATAACCAGTTATGACACAAGTTATTCGGGACCTTTTGGAATTCCCGGGACATTTGATGGAAAGATAGGTATGGGTTTTAGTTTTCCATTTATTATGACAGGATTTTCAGGTGGATTTACATACCTTTCCGGTAATGGTTTGATGATAGGGAAAGCTCATGCTACAGGTTCACTTATAATTAATATACCATATGTTCCCATAAGATTTAATACCGAGGGAGTTTGGCCATATCTATATGTAAATGGTAACAATATTCCATTAACCCCTTATGTGAATTTCGGTGGAGGATTCTCCGTCCTTCTGGGACCTGTTTCTTTGGATGCTACTGCTAAACTTTCCGCATCGAGCTTAATGTTAAATATACTAAATGAAGAGACAAATAGTGTAGATATAAAGAAAAATATATCTCTTGGATTTGGATTCAGGGTTAATATATAAGAATATACTTGATTTATTTTATAGTGCATTTATTATACACAGTGGGCAAAAGGAGTTTGGATGTATAAATTATATATTCAATTGATACTATTGATTTTTATAGGTTGTTTACTATATGCGGGGAATCCGATAAGACCTGGTGACAGATTTAAGGTTGAAGTATTCAATCATGAAGAACTAAGCGGTGATTTCGTTGTTAATGATGACGGATATCTATATATGCCTCTTATCGATACTATTTATGTTAAAGGACTTAACTTCAATATAGCAAGGGAAAATATTCTTAAAAAGTATAGTGAATATTTAAAATCTCCCAATATAATCATTGTGCCAATATTTAGAATATCCATTCTTGGAGAGGTAAATACACCTGGAATTTATAATATATCAGGTATAGAAAGCGTTAGTGAAATTGTTGCAATGGCGGGTGGACTAACGGATAAAGCAAATCCAGCAAGTGCGAAACTCTTACGGAGGGGGAAAGTGATTGCAAAATTCAATATTTACAAAGCTACGACAGATGAGTTAGCAAGAAAGAATGTTACGATTTCACCACAGGATGTAATAATCATCTCTCGCAAGTTTATGCCAACACTACAGGAATGGTCGGTTATTGTATCTTCCGCATTAAGTTTGGCTACATTGCTTACATTAATAATTAGTTTAAACAGGTAGATTGTATGACAAGAGAGTATAATGAAGAAATTACATTAAAAGAATATCTCTATGTGATTCTTAATAGAAAAAGAATAATTTTAATCGGGATTTTTCTTACTGTTTTTATTGTAGCTTTATATACATTTACAAGAAAACCGATTTATGAATCTTACTCAACAGTTAGAATAGACCAGGAAAGAGGAAATGCAGTGCTTTTCGGGAATTTTAACAAGATAATCAATCAGGAAGCAATGCAAACTGAAATTGAAATGATAAAATCAAGAACATTATCTGAGGGTGTCGTTAAAAATCTCAATCTGAACCTGAATATAATTAGAAAAAGTCCCAATTTGAATATAAAATTGGATAATATTACTTTAATTGACAATTTTTATGAAGGAACTATTAAATTTGTTTTCACATCCAATAAAGCTTATAATGCATTTATAAATGAAAAGAAAGTATTTTCAGGTAAATTGGGAGAAGTATTTGATTATGAGAATATTCACTTTATCCCCAATGGGAAAAATGTAACCAAAGGAAAATCATTTATATTAAATATTGGCAATATTAAGCAAAAAGCACTTGCTCTAAGCAACAGTATTAAAGTTACCCCTGTGAAGGATGCACAGATGGTTAAAATTACATCATCTTCTACTAATCCTGCAATGTCTGCAAAAATAGCCAATTATATAGCTCAGGAATATATCATTCAAAGTATAGAATATGAGAGAAGCGATGCAAGAAATGTAAGAGTTTTTATAGATAAACGGCTATTGATTGCATTGCAGAATTTAAAAGAAGCCGAAGACGCATTAAGATTCTATAAAGAAAAAGAGAATTTTGTAATACTTGATGAGAACGCAAAGGATTATATTAATAAACTTAGCAATTTTGAAACACAAAAAGCTCGGATAGAAATGGATATTAAAGCACAGGAAATGACAATAGAGAATGTTAATAAGCAGATGTCCGATACATCGAGTCCCTATAACAGATACAAAGAATTGGCATCTGTACCCTCATTGAGCGGTAATACAACAATTCGAGAATTACAAAGTAGAATGATGGAACTGGAACTTAAAAAATCAGAGTTATTACAGGAGTTCACAGAGAAACATCCCGAGGTTATTGCCATAAATGGACAGATAGAAGACATTACGAAAAGTATGAATAATATTGTAAAGAATGTTCTTATAATCGGACCCGCAAGCAATGATCCCATATATCAGAGTATGATGTCTACAGTAATAAGTTCAATAACTATTATTAAAGCTGATAGTGGAAAGATACAAGCACTTAACAGAGTCATAAATAAATATAGCAAAAAACTTAGGAATCTCCCTCGCAAAGAGGTTACATTGGCTCAGTTAGTAAGAAAGAAAAATGTAAACGAACAGATATATACAATGCTTTTAACAAAACTCGAGGAAGCAAAAATTAATGAAGCAAGGGCAATTGCACCTGTTAGAATAGTGGATTCAGCAATTGTTCCTACAAGTCCGGTCAAACCAAGGAAAAAATTAAATTTAATAATGGGATTATTTTTAGGAATATTAGTAGGTGTAGGAGGGGCTTTCTTATTAGAATATATGGACAATACGATTAAGTCTCCAGAGATAATAGAGGAGCATTTCGGAATGCCTTTTATTGGTATAATTCCAAACATTAATGGATCTACAAAACAACAGGATAATAATTATTTTGCAATTAGAAATAAACTAATTACACAATATGAACCACAATCACCTATAGCTGAAGCTTATCGAGTAATAAGAACCAATCTACAATTTGCATCACTGGATAATCCGATAAAATCGATTCTTTTAACAGGTGTTCAGCCCGGAGACGGGAAAACAACGACTGTATGCAATCTTGCGATTACATATGCCAATATGGGATTGAAGACTGTTGTTGTGGATACGGATTTAAGAAAAGCTCAAATTCATAAAATGTTCGGCATAAAAGAGAATGGTGGTATTTCAAATTATCTAATAGAAGACACTAAACTTGAATCCATAACATATAAAACCGAAATAGAAAATCTTTCGATAATCCCTGCTGGTAAAATAAAGGGAAATTTCGGTGAAATACTTAATTCGAATAAAATGAAGAATTTGATTAAATCTTTAAACAATAAGTATGATATTATATTATATGATTCACCCCCTATACTCTCAGTTGCAGATCCTCTTATTCTCGGTTCTTTAATGGATGGCATTATATTGGTTGTCAGATATGGATTTACGGATAAGGATGGCTTGATGCATGTAAAAAAGACATTGTCACAGCATTCGACAAAACTTATAGGTACGATTCTAAATGATACACATAAGGAATATTATAGTTACGGTTATAGATACTATTACAATGATTATTATGGGGGATCAAAGAAAAAAGGTAAGAATAAATTTCTTGATTTTTTACGGAGGTTATAGTTAGATGTATAGAATATTGATTCATATAGGAAACTTTAAAATTTATTCTTTTGGTATGATGCAAGCAATTGCATATATAATTGCAATCTACATAGCCTTATATTATGGCAAGAAGAGAGGATTCGATAAAGATAAATTAATTGATCTTGCACTATGGGTTGTATTGGGGGCTATAATAGGGGCAAGATCCTGGTTTATTTTGGAGATGTGGGAATTATATGCTAATGACATCGGAAGTATTTTCAAAATATGGGAGGGAGGTCTTGTTTTTTATGGAGGTTTTATCGGTGGAATAATTGCCTTAATTGTTTATACAAGGAAAAACGGATGGAGTTTAATCACAATACTTGATATATTTGCACCTTCCTTGCCCATTGGCATAGCAATTGGTAGAATAGGATGCTTTTTAAATGGCTGTTGCTATGGCAAGATATGTTATAATGGGGGGATTTCTTTCCCTGCAAAAAACTTCCCACCACCATATGTAGATCAATTACAAAAAGGACTGATTAATATTGGAGCCAAAGAGTCATTACCTGTTATACCAACTCAATTATATAGTTCTCTTGATAATTTGATTATATTTCTTATTTTAATATTTCTTGCTTCGCGCATTAAAATTAAAGGGATTCTAATCGCTACTTTATTTATTCTCTATGGGTTACATAGATTTATTATAGATTATTTCAGAGCTTATAGCGGAACTGCCTTTATTCTGAAATTTATTACGCTAAGTCAGTTTCTTAGTTTGATTATTATTATAACCGGTATTATCTGTATTGCAATATTCTTGAAAAAGAGAATTCCTAATGAGTGATAAAACACTTGAAGAATTCAACAATAACTTTAAAATATTGGCAAATTCCTATAGAGATAGAAACCTCACAAGGGAAACAATAGTATCATATATTGATCATACATTGCTGAAACAGGATGCAATAAGGAATGATATCGTAAAATTAACCAATGAAGCAAGGAAATACAAATTTATTGCCGTATGTATCAATCCATACTATGTTTCTCTTGCCAAAAAGGAATTATCTGGGAGTTCTATTCTTATTGCTTCCGTAATTGGATTTCCCTTAGGTGCCACAAGTAATATTATTAAGATTAAAGAAGTAGTAAAAGCCATAGAGGATGGTGCCGATGAAATCGATATGGTAATGAACAATGGTGCATTTAAGGATCATAATTATAATTATGTTGAAAAGGAAATTAAAAGTATTGTATTAGAAGGGGCTAAAGTAAAAGTTATTATAGAAACATGTCTGTTAACAGATGAAGAAAAGATTATTGCAACAAAGATAGTAAAAAATAGTGGTGCTTCTTTTGTAAAGACATCTACAGGATTTAATTCTACCGGAGCAACGGTAAGAGATGTATCTTTATTGAAATTTATTGCAGGGAAAGACTTAGAAGTTAAAGCATCAGGTGGAATCAGGGATTATGAAACAGCAAAGAGAATGATTTTTGCAGGAGCAACACGAATAGGCGTCTCTAAAGGAATAAAAATAGTAGGAAAAGAATGAAGAAAAAAGCATTAATAACCTGCGTTTTAATATTAATTATATTATATATCGTTTCAGGTGAAAAATTAGATATTCCTTTTAATATCAATTACTATGGAATCTCCCCGGGGGCTGAAGCATTAGGAATGGGTTATGCATTCAGTTCGGGTGTTAGTTCACCTGCAATGGTTTTCTGGAATCCCGCAAATATATCATTATTAGAAAAGGCTGTAATTTATATTGATTTTGCAAAATATGACAGTGTGGATATTACAGATTTGATAAATTATGAAAACGGTCTCAAAGGCTCCAGAATTGATTTTTTCTCTATTGTTTATAAAGATGGCGGTATATCATGGCACCCGATTAGTAAATCATTGATAGAAGATAGTATTATAATAGGTGGTGATACAACAATTTATCTTAAAGCATCGTCTCATATTGATGAATTTATTTTTACTTTTACTTCAATGTTAGGCAATAAAAATTATAGCGGACCGATCTACTATGGTTTCAATCTTAAATATTATAATGGTATATTGGCTTATGGGAAAAGCATTTTCATAAACAGTATCTTTATAACAAATAATATAGAGATAGATTATGGTCACGGTTTTGGGACTGATTTTTCAATTCTTTATGATGCCAAAAAACTAAAAGCTGGTCTTACTATCAATAATATATTTTCAAGAGTATTATGGGGAAAACATAAAACAGGCAAAATCCCTACCCGATTCAATCTTTCTCTTGCAGCGATACCAACTGATAATTTCGGCATAGGTATCGAGGTTACAAAATTCACAATATCTTCCCCTTTCATTTTTGCAGCTGGTATAAGAGGGAATCTCAGTGGTTCCAAATGGTATAATAATTTCATATATTCAGCGGGTGCTTATGCAGATGCTTTAAATTTCAGTACTGATAACACAATCTATTCTGCAGGACTTGGATATAATATAGAGAAATTAAGAATCAACACATCCGTTTCGGGTTATATATCACAATTTACAAATTCATTTAATCCTGAATATCGTATATCTATATCTACAATTTATGACAATAAACTTTAAAGTAGGAGATATAATGAAAAAATTATTTTTCATACTGATAGTAATTGTTTCAATTGGTTGCTCGTTTAATAATCCTATATCTATTACAGACAAAGGTGTTTTCACGAAGCAGAGTATAAGTGCACATTTATTTATACCTGATAGTGCAACTGCTGTTGAATTCACTTCTGTTATTTTAGATTGGAATTTAACTAATCCACCCTCTTTCGATTCGATACGAATAAAACGCAGTTCACAGGATGATTCATCGAACTATATGCTAATTAAAACAATAAAAGCAGAAAAGGCAGAAACATTTACAGATACAACAAATAGTCTCAATGTGAATAAAATATATTATTTCAAATTGGAAACGTCCGAAGATGAAGAAATTCACACATATTCAATTGATTTTCTTCAATATTTAATTATCAGCTCACCTTCTGATACTATAAGCACAAATGACTTTACAATATCATGGAATAGTATTGATGGAGCTTTAACGGATATATCAGTTAAAAAGATTTCGACTTCCGATACTATAACAATCTGGAGTAAATCAATGCTAAATACATCCGTAAATTCTGTAAAGTTCAATGATGATAGTACGGCAACGGATACACTTGTAAGTGGTAATTTCTATAATATTAGTGTAATAATATCTCGTGGTGATGCATCTACTATAGGAACTAAGATTATATATAAATATTAGTATTGTTAGGGAGTGAATATTCTATAATATTTATACTATTAGAATAGAATACTTCCGTTTTCATCTTCATCCCCCGGGATATTTGTTTTCTGCTGATTACCAATTTCTTTATCCAATTTTACCAGCTCTAATTTCTTATCATCTATATTCTGTAACAAAAGTGATTTTACCTCTTTCAATTTATTAATATTGGTAATACCTTTCTGTAATATATTCTTAAGAGATTGTGCTTTATCCTGTAATTCTACAATATTTGCTTCAAGTTCTTGTTTTTTCAATTCAATTGTACTTCTCTCATTCTTTAAATTTATAATTTCACTTTTCTCTTTAAGTATTTCTTGCTCTGCTTTTTCTCTTAATACTTCTTTATATTCTGCAATTTGTTTAGAAAGTTTTTTCTCTTCTTCTTTTCTAGCGGAGACAATGGATTCTATTTTGTCTCTCATTGTCTCAATTTTCAATATTGTCTCTTTATCAGAACTCAATTTATCCTCAATCTCATAAAGCTCTTTCTTCTTACCATTTATTTTTTCATTATAACTATCTATAATATCATTTTTGTTTGCCTGAATATCCTTTAATTCAGTTGATTTTAGAGTATTTAACTTAGTGATTTCATTATTCAATTTTTTTATTTTTAGATTTAATTCATCATATTCTTCAAATTTTGCAGATAATTTACTTTCAATATCAGTATTTTCATCTGTATAATTGCTTATATTTTCTTTTAATTTGTTCAGTTCTTCCTTACTGTTTTTGATTTCATTGATAATACTTTTATTATCATTAACTAAACCTTTTAATTTTTTAATTTCATCTTTATATTTCAATATCTCAGCTTTTTTAGATTCGATATCCTTTGAATATGAATCATTTTCCTTTTTCATATTTTTTATATCATTTTGTAAAACTGCTTCGGATTTCTTTAGCTCATCAAGTTTTGTTAATTTTTCTTCGAATATATTTGATTTGGATTTTTTATTTTCTATTTCTTTTGTTAATCTTAAAAATGATGATTCCATATCTTCTATTTTCTTATCCAAATCCTTTTCTTTCTTTTTTCTGTCATCTATTTTAATGTTATATTCCGCAATTTGAGCCTCTAATTTAGAGAACTCTTCTATCCTGCTATCAATATCATTTTCCAATTTATATAATTTGTCTTTATCTTCATTTAACTTCGATTCAATTGATTTACCATTCTTAATATTCTCTTTAAGAGTATTACTCATTTTACTATTGCTTACTCTTAGGTTTTCCTCTTCCTCCCTTAACCTGGCAATGCTACTCTCTATATTATCTCTCTCTTTATCTGCTTTGTTTTTAATTTGTTCATTGTTTTTAACATTTTCATCAATAGATTCTAAAGTATTGCTTCTATCAGCTATCTTTTCATTAATGACTTCAAGTTCATCTGTAAGCTTACCGAGTCCCTTTTTATTTCTAACTATTTCATTCTTAATTTCTTTATTTTCATTATCTAAATTTATAGTTTCTTTTTCTAAAATTTCTTTATCATTATTTAGATTACTAATAGTTTCTTCAACTTGTAATAACAAGTTTTTTTTATCAGCAATATTTCTTTCTTTCTCCTCTATTTTTACGGAAAGTTGTTTAAGTATATGTTCCTGCTCATTTATTTCAAGTGTTGCTGTCATTTGCTTTGCAATACTGTCTTCTATATTATCCAATTCATTACTTTTGTTATCTATTTCACTGTTGAGCTTTTCTAATTTTTCCTCTAGTTTAGCAATATGGCTTTTCTTTTGTTTTTTTAGATCTTCTAATGTTTCCTCATTATTCTTCTTGAATTTTATATATTCATCATTCATATTCGCAATATTACTTTTCAAATTATTAAGATCCTTAGTATAACTCTTGATTTGAGATTCATATTCCTTGACTTTTCCTTTGTAATCATCCAGTTTTTCATTTTTCTTAATTAATTCTTTAGCAATACTGTCTTGAATAAGCTTTAATTCGTCTTCTTTCTTCGATATTTTACTATTCATTGAAGATATATTATTATCAATTTGTTTAAACCGTTTTTCTTTTTTATTAACTTCTGATTCTATTTCAGCCTTCTTGCTTTCAATAAGGGTTATTGCTGATTCTGTTCCCTTGATATTCTTTATCAATTCATCAAGTTCTTTTCTAATCTTTTGTTTATTTTCCTTATTTTCCTTAATCTGACCTTCAATTTTAGAAAGTACTATTTTTCTATTATTAATTTGACTATTTAAAGTATTTAATTCTTCTCTCGATTCTTTCAAGTATGTAGATATTTTTTCTTTACTTTCCTCTTCTACTATATCTTCAAGTGTATTTTCCAATGAATCGAATGCATCGGCAACCTCATTAATTGTAATTTCATCTTTATTATCAGATTCTATTTCATCCAAATTTTTGGTAATTTCATTAAGATTTTCCGTCAAATTTTCAAATTCGGATTCTAATTCGGTTGATCCGGAATTTTCTCCCATTTCCTCTTCTTTAACACTTCTTAACTGTTTTGGTATATCTTTTTTATCATCTTTCTCATTATCTTCCAATATGTTATTTCTTAAATTCTGCAAAAAGCTTTTTTTGTCAACATTAGATTGTTCGATATTTTCATTCTTGTTAACTTGATCTTTTTTATTATTTTTAGAATCTTCTCTTTTTTTCTTCTTTTTACTCTGTTTAAACATATTATCCTCTTGGTAGATATAGTTTTATTGTTTCCTTTAAGTATTCTCTATCAATATGTGTATATATCTCTGTTGTAGTTATAGACGAATGTCCAAGCATTTCCTGAATAGAACGCAAATCTGCACCTCCTTCAAGAAGATGGGTTGCAAATGAATGTCTCAATGTATGCGGTGATACATGCTTTTTTATACCTGCCTTCAGTGTATAAAACTTTAATATTTTCCAAAAACCCATTCTTGTTATTGGATTTCCATTCATATTTAAAAAAAGTATATCAGAATTAAGAAAATTTTTCAAGTTATGTCTGACATCATTAATATAAATTTTCGTATAACTAATTCCGAACTGTCCTATTGGTACGATTCGCTCCTTCTTCCCTTTTCCATATATCCTGATTAAAGATTCGTCAAAATCTATATCGGATAATTTAATATTAATTAATTCACTTACACGAAGACCTGATCCGTAAGCAACTTCTATCATTGCTCTATCCCTTTTGCCTTTCATTGTATTTAAATCACATTCATCAAGAATCTTCAATATTTCATTTTGAGTCAAAACATCAGGCAATTTTCTTAAAATATGAGGAGTGTTTATATTTTTAGCCGGATTGTCCGAAATATAATTCTCTTCATATAAAAACCGGAAAAAGGCTCTTATTGAAGACATCTTTCTATTTATCGAAGAATCAAGAAATTGCGATTTATTTAATTTAAAAAAATAATCATCAATTGAGGTTTCAGTAATCCGATTGCTAATTGTAAATGATAGAAGTTGATTTATATCAGAAATATAGGCATATATGGTGTCAAGAGACAAATTTCTTTCCGTTAGAAGATAGTTTTTATAAATTTCTTTCATCTCATTATAATTCAAATGAGCTCCCTAAATCCGGTATATTTACCTTTATATTTGATAATTCCGTAATTTTACTTTTTAACACCTTAATCTGCGTTTCCTCTCCATGAACAAGAAATAACTCTTTAGGATCCGCAATTTTAATATGCTTTATCAAATCATTTTGGTCACCATGAGCACTGAATTCATCAAAAAGAATCACATCTGCATTTACAGGATATATATCACCAAAAATTTTCACCTCTTTTTCTCCATCTCTAATTCTCCTTCCCAGTGTGTTTTTAGCCATATATCCGACTATCATAATCGTATTTTTGGAATCGGATATATTGTGTTTAAGATGGTGACGTATTCTACCCGCTTCACACATTCCTGAAGCTGATATTATAATACATGGTTTGTTAGAATTGTTCAGGTTCTTTGATTCCTCTACATCTTTAATATATACAAGTTTTTTAAAACCGAAAGGATCGTCATGATTATTGATCATATACCATGTTTCATCATCATAACATTCCCTATGTTTTCTGAATATTTCCGTTGCATTCACCGAGAGTGGGCTATCGACATAAACAGGAACCAAAGGCACTTGATGTGATTCCGTTAATTTATTAAGTGTATAAACAACCTCTTGTGTCCTTCCTACCGAAAATGAAGGAATGACAATTTTTCCTCCACGAGAATATGTTTTGTTTATAATATCTTTGAACCTTGTCCCAACATCTGTAATATCGCCATGCAATCTTCCTCCATATGTTGATTCGGATATCATAGTATCAACATTTTCAATTAAATCCGGATCCCTAATTATTGGTAATTTATCTCTACCAATGTCACCTGTAAAAAGCAACTTTTTCATCTGTTTATCTTCTTTATACTCCAGAACCACCTGTGATGATCCTAAAATATGTCCGGCATCATATAGTGTAAAATATATGTCCTCAGTCAATTTAATCTTTTCATAATATTTAACCCCCCTTACAAGGGGCATAACATTTTGAGCATCTTCAACCGTATAAAGAGCTTTAACGGGAGCCTCTCCTCGCTTAATTTTTCTTCTATTAATATATTCAACATCCATCTCCTGGATATGTCCGCTATCTCTCAGCATTATATCAATTAAAGCCTCGGTAGCTTTTGTGCAATAAATCGGATTTGAATAACCGTTCTTTATCAATAGAGGAAGGAGTCCCGAATGATCGATATGAGCATGAGAAAGTATTAGAAAGTCAATGTCTTTAATAGGAATAGGTAATCGCTTATTCATTTTTGTAGATTCGGATCTTTTTCCCTGATGCATACCATAATCAAATAATATGTTAATATTATTTATTGTAATAAGATGCTTTGACCCGGTAACTTCTTTTGTGGCGCCATAAAATGTAATTTTCATTTATTACCCCTTTATGATTATATGGTTTATACTAATATAGAACAAAAATGTTTTATTGTCAAAGATAATTATATGCATCCGTAGATAAATATGGAAACACAGCACCTAAAGGAGTGTGAATTGTAAATCGAAAATCATGGAATAGTATGGTAAACCCCTGTATCGACCCCTATAATTTTCGATTTACGAAATTGTAACTTGCCACTTGATACTTGTAACTGATATATGTCTATACCTATCTACACACCTACTCCTATGGCACTTGGTATAGATATATTTACCGCTTTCATTAATCTCATCATTGTCATTGCGAGAAGTGAAACGACCTGCCTGCGTGTAATGCACAGGCAGGCGAAGACATCAAAGAATTAATTTTTTACTTTACTAAAATAAATTAGCAATCTAAATTTACTCTTGTGGGATTGCTTCACTTCGTTTGCAATGACACAGTATATCTCCCCCTCCCTTCAATTCCCTCCCGCCTGTGGAGGGAAAGTTACTAAATGTATATATTTCCCAGTTTTACTTCCTTGCCCTTTGTCACCTCCTTTTTCTGTCATGCTGGACTTGGTTCAGCATCTCATACCAGA
>Ga0209121_10001205_pt1 | contig 27141 bp, 21 predicted proteins | sample Cruoilmetagenom3_FD_187292 | JGI IMG/M metagenome (GOLD analysis project Ga0209121, IMG submission 187292) | Oil polluted marine microbial communities from Coal Oil Point, Santa Barbara, California, USA - Sample 3 (SPAdes) (version 2) | ecosystem: Environmental > Aquatic > Marine > Oil seeps ...
AACTAACAATAATACTCTTTTCCTTATTGACATCTTTACCTCCTTATCTTTTATTAATTAATTAAAATCTTACCTGATTTTCCGCCTATTATTGTATAAGAAACAACTTTCGGGTGAGAAACCCGTATCTCTCGATACCTCCTTTTTAAGATTATTAAAGGCGGAATCGTTTTATTTTAAAAACATTTTTCGTTATCCTTAAATTTAAAAGCACTAAACAATGAAATGTAAGCTTGCAACGTTACATAAGAAGAATCAGGGTAACGATTAATTACCTCTATATATTTATAAAATTATATGAAAAAGACTTGATGATGTCAAGGCTTTGGTTCCGGGTTCTGAGTTCTGGGTTCCAATTCAGGATTAAAGAGATAAAGGGTGTGGGGTAAGGGTGATTTACACTATATCTTAACAGTGCAGAAACGGTGGCCTATCCATGGGTGGTGTGGATTTTTAATCAGTTGATATCAGTGGAAATCAGTGTCTAAATGGGGTTGTGAGGTTCCTTCTTCAAAAAGCTTAAGAGGGTCGGTGCTATTTCATTCTTGTTATATAAGAAAAAAAGGGTAGAAAACAAAGTTGGCGAGAATGTCTATCTGTGATGGTTCTTGAGAGTATGGCATTATAATCTTAAATCCATTGTTAATCGGAAATTACAGCAAAGTTGTTATAAACACCCGGGAATTAGATTGCTAATTCCTTAAGATAATTTGCAATTTGTTTCGCGAAATCATCAAAGTCTTTTAAGTTATTAGTAAGGTTGTAATGGACTTTTTCTACTTCTATCTCTGCATAATTATGAACAAGTATGTTTCTGAAACCCGCTATATTTGAAAATCTATTCGCAAATTCTTTATTAAGAATTCCTTTCACCCCAAGTTCAAGAATGCTCTTCTTGTATTCATCTGGCTTATTAAGACCCTCATAAGAAATTATCATTGAGCATATGTCAAGGACCGCTTCTATTGCCAACTGAAAAAACCTCTCTATTGCTGCAAGTTCCATAGGATGGTCTTGAAGGTACGCTACTCCTACGTCCTCGAAATTTCTTAACTGATTTACATATTTACTTAAATATTCTAATTTCTTCTGGATCTCTTCCTTCACTTTAGCCCTTCTTTAGCCATTCTATCAAGCGTAACATCTACATGGCGTTTGTGGTAGTAGCGCATATCCATAAACCTATCCATTATTTCAGATTCTATCATAACTTTTTCGGTTTCTGATCTCTGATATATAATTTCCCCTTCTTTGATTATATTGAAGTTCATAAGAAGATCTGCCGAATTCATGAGTATAAGGTCAAGATCATCACCTAAAATAGCTATCAATTCATTCAGAAGCATCATATGAACCTCATTTTGGCGATTCCTGGGGATTCTTTCATCAAGATACACAGCAAGATCTATGTCACTCAGGGGGGAAATTTCCTTTTTCACCAGTGAACCAAAAAGGTATGCAACAACTACTTCCTTTCTATTAAACAAGTCTCTTATTTTTCTTTGATTTTCTTTGTATTTTTCAAAAAGTTTTTTCACCATACTAATTATGTCCTTCTTTATAACCCATTATATCCTATTATAAAATAAAAGCAAGGGAAGGTTATTCAACTACCTTCGCTTCGACTTATGACTTACTACTTATGACCTTTATATGTCTTTACATCTTAATGAGAATTTTTAGGATAAGGTTGCTTCGCATAAGAAGAGTAAGAAGAGAAGGGCAAGACATGTCTTACCCCATGTAATAGGAACCTCTGGAGATACATTTTTATTACAAGGGGCGAGCCCCTACAAAAGTCGCGACAGGGATGTCGCTCCTACAATTGCACGAATAAATTCGTGCCTACAATTCGCGGAACAAGTTTCGCTACTCCAATTCCGGGTTTGGCGGATAAAGTGGGTAATGGGTTGGGATGTGGGTTCGTTGAGTTTATTGTTTCTAATGTTAAATTATGAATTTTGAATGAAAATCAGTTATCATCTATGTAAATCTGTGTCATTTTTAGGTGTTTGGTCTTAGGTCTTGGGTCTTAGTTTTATTTTTTTTACCAACTTAACGACTCAACTACTCAACCATTTAACTAAATCTCTCTGTGTCCTCTCCTGCCTCTGTGGCAAATCTCTTTCTTTAACCGTGAGTTTGCCGTGGCATATCCCTTGGTGGTGTGTTCCGGGTTTATTGAGTTCATAGGGTTCGTTGGATTCATTGGGTTTTTCCCAATCAACGACTCAACTATTTAACTGCATTCATCTGTGTCTATTCTTTGGGTGGTGTGTGTTTTTTATCCATATCTATCTGCGTTAATCTGTGTGTATCTGCGGTTTCATTTCCTTGGTAGGGTTAGGGGTTTTTAATCAGTTGATATCTGTGTAAATCTGTGTCTATTCCGTGGGTGTTGTGTGTGTTTATCTGCGTTCATCTGCGGTTTCTTATAGTGTATAGGGGTGGGGAGGCTTGACAATATGTTGTGTTTACATACTTTACAATAAACGAAAATGCGCCTGTAGCTCAACTGGAAAGAGCAGCGGACTACGAATCCGCAGGTTGGGGGTTCGAATCCCTTCAGGCGTATTATAGGGTGTGTAATTATTGGTTGATAAATTAAAGCACGAAAGATGGATGCGAGAAGCTTTGAAAGAAGCCGAACTTGCATTTGAAGAGGAAGAGGTCCCTATTGGGTCTGTTGTAGTGAAGAACGGTTCTGTAATTGGGAGAGGGCATAACAGGAAAGAAAGGCTAGGAGACCCTACTGCACATGCTGAAATAATAGCGATTACAGCAGCTTCTCATTCCATTGGTAACTGGAGGTTGGAAGGGGCAGTCCTTTATTCAACAGTAGAGCCCTGTCTTATGTGTGCAGGGGCAATCTTGCAGGCGAGATTGAGTGGTGTTGTATATGGGGCAAATGACGAGAAATTTGGAAGTCTTGGTTCGGTAATTGATATCCGTGATAAAGGATGGAACTGGAACTTTACAGTTGTTTCAGGCGTTTTAGATAAAGAGTCGAAAGAGCTGCTTAAGAAGTTTTTTGCAAAGAGGAGGGATGGCTGAGTGGCTAAAAGCGCACGATTCGAAATCGTGTTTCCACTTTATCGTGGAACGGGGGTTCAAATCCCTCTCCCTCCGCCAAGTTATGTAATAACAAGCAGAAAGGAGTTATAGTTGATTATTTTATTGTTATCTCTTATGCTAAATTCGGGAGAAATGGATTCCTTGAAGAAGATTGTTACCCCGCGTCTGGTAAAGAAAAGAGCGGAACTCTTATCTCAGAATCCTTATTATCGAAGATTTTTAAACCCATATAATGCATACGGAGCGCGCAGGAAACAAAGTGAAGGGACACCGGGGATTCTAAGAGGAAGAGCAGCAGAACCAGAGACAGTATATGTTGCTGCTGTCAGGGTTCAGTTTCTGGAAGATTCAACCCCCGTAACGACTGGAAACGGCAGGATAAATCTCGAGGGCAGTGGACATATCTGTGATACGATAATTGATGGCTCTGATACAAGTTATGTAAGGAGTCTATATTATGACCCTCCACATGATTTTACCTACTTTAATCGATTAATGGAATATCTTCATAACTACTACTGGAAGGTTTCATATCATACACAGTGGATTGAATGGAGGGTTCTACCGGATTTAACTGATTCTGCATACACCCTGCCTCATAAGATGACCTATTACGGAGACCCATCTAATTATGTTATGGGCCTATTTAAGTTGCTGCGAGACGCAATTGAGGTTGCTGATTACGATGTTGACTTTTCTGGAATTGACGAGGTAATAATCTTCCACGCAGGTTCTATGTATCAGAGTGACTATTTTTATGATTCTCCTTATGATTTACCTGCGGTATCGGTTCATGGACTTCATCATATATTCAGTTCATATCTCGTAGCGGATGGCGACACGATTGATAGTGGTATTATCTATCCCGAGACCGGTTTCCAGGATGGTATGCCAGCATATCTCCAGGGCGGTCTATGCCATGAGTTTGCGCATTCTGAAACTAATGGCCTCCTTGACCTGTATGATGTATCAGGCGAGACAATGGGAATGGGGGGATGGGCACTTATGGGAACCGGTAACTGGAATGAATTAGGTCTTGTTCCTCCGAGATTGTGTGCTTATAACAGGATTAGTGCAGGATTTGATGAACCTGTAGTTATAAATAAAAATACTAACTCAGTTCCAATAAAGTGGGTGGGTAGTATGGATACTCTTACCCCCAGGATTTACAAGGTCCCAATAAATAAGGATGAGTATTTCTTGATTGAGAATAGATGGGTCTATATTAACCCGGACACTCATCACTATGTCAACCCCTGCACAACCAGTGTTGATTCAAATGGTGCAAGGGTATGGAAGGACAACGTATTGGTCGATGTGGACGATTATGATTCTTCACTTCCCCCAGCTCTTTATTCCGGAGGCCTTGCAATATGGCATATAGATGAAGAGAAGGTAGCACAATCAGATACACTTAATGAACTAAACGCAGGTTTCCCTCATGCTGTTGACCTTGAAGAAGCCGATGGTATACAGGATTTTGAAAAGAACTTCTGGAGAGTTTACAATATAGAGGCTACTTTCTTTGGCTCGGAGCTTGATGTATTCAGAGAAGGGGGATGGCTCTCGGAGTTTAGTTACGAGACCGATCCAAACACAGAGGATAATTCCGGGAATTATACAGGGATTGTTATATTAAATATATCCGAGCCAGACTCAGTTATGTGGTTTGATATCTCTTTCCTAAGTAGTGTTCCCGGTTTTCCTAAAAAGGTTGGGGAGAGGATGGATGTGATTTCCCCGCAGGTTCTGGATTCATCCATCTATATAGGAGATATGTTTGGTGGTGTATATCAAGTGGGTCCCGATAGGACTTTATTCATGATGGTGGATACGACAGATACTACCCATGCTGATTCCACTTATACAACCCCACTTCTTGTTGATATAACAGGGGATGGTATTCCTGATCTATTTGATATGACAATAAATGGTCGGTTATTCCTATATGATTTTACCTCTGGTTCTATTATAGATTCATTATCCGTTTCAGATTGTATCTATGGAAATGCGTCGGCAGTGAACCTTGATGGAGAACCCGGGAAGGAGATTCTCTTTGGAACATCTGGTTCTGAACTCCATGTTCTTCACTGGAATGGAGATTCACTGGAAGAGATGGAGGGTTTTCCTCTATACGTTGGAGATTGGCTGGTTTCAGTTCCCCTGGTCATTAATAACTCAATATATATTCTCCCGGCGGATGGGAGGCTCTGGAAGGTCTCTACTGCAGGAGAAGTTATATGGCGGAAGGGAGAAGAAAACCTTTCCTATAGTTTGTCTTCGCCAGTAGCCGGGGACATTGATCGTGATGGTGTAAAAGAGATAATATGTTCAGTTGGAAAAAAGTCCATATTCTCCATTGATACCTCTGGAATAATTGAGTGGGAAAAGGACCTTCCTGCAAAGACCTATTTCTCCACTCCAGCCTTGGGCGATATTACCGGGGATGGTTATCTGGAGATCGTCTTTGCTGACAGTACTAACCTTTATGCAATGAATAGGAATGGATACCTCCTTGATCATTTTCCTGTCAAGATAAATCTCTCAGAACAGACTCAATCCTCCATCATCTTATCCGATGTGAGTGGTGATTCCCTTCTGGATATTATCCTGGGATCACCTGATGGAGGGGTACTTGCATATAATGGATGGGGAGAGGCGGTCGGACAATTTCCCGTTACTACGGGTAGAAGGTCTTACTCCACGCCCTTAATTGCAGATATAGACAATGACAGTCGCTCGGAACTATTCATCGGGTCCTATGATGGATGGTTATATGGGTGGGAGACTGATGGGTTTTATCGTAATGATGGATGGAATCAAATCTATGGGAATAATGACCATCAATCTATTTATCCTGATTCTTTACTTTCCGAAGTAGAAGGAGAAGGAAATTTAACACTGGATGAATTCTACGTTTATCCTTCACCTACTAATGGAATACTGCATTTTCGTTTCCGTCTGGGGAGTGCTGCAGAAGAAGTAACCCTAAGAGTGTATTCCCTATCTGGAAGATTGGTGATAGAGAGGAAGATTTCGGGATATTTTGGTATTAATGATGAGGAAGTAAACATATCCAGTGAGGCTAATGGAGTTTATATCGCGACCATTGAGGTGGGTAATAAATTGTTTGATAAAAAGAAATTCGCGGTCTTGAGAGGAGGTTAAATGTTACTGCTTTCAATACTCATATCTATCTCTCCGGCAAAGGCAGCATTCGCATCGCTTGTTCTTCCTGGTTCAGGAGATCTTATGTTAGGGGAGAAAAAAAGAGCGGCTCTCTTCATGGCAACAGAAGCAACTCTCTGGCTCTCATATTTTGGACTCAATTGGTATGAGAATGAAGTTCATAACAGTTCTTCAGGCTACGCTACCCTCCATGCTTCCGCGAATGTGGATGGCAAGGATGATAGATATTTTGATGCCCTTGAGAATTTCTACTCCAGTGATGGCTATAATGAATGGGTTAAAGAACAGGCAAGAATGTTATATCCTGATACAACAGATCAAGAAATTCTCGAGCGAAGAAGAGAATATATTAGAGCAAATGTATACACAGGTGAAGATACATGGGAATGGAAGACTAAGGAAGAGGCAGATAAATATGATGACTTAAGGGATAGCAAGAGAGAATTTGCCACAATGGCAACCAATGTGGTAGGTCTTGCAGTGGCTAACAGAGTGGTGAATTTCTTTGTGACTTATCTGGCAGGAGAAAGGGTTTCTGTGAAACTCGAGAAAAATAAGGTGGAGGTTGGGTTTAGGTTCTGATGAGATTGTACAACACTTTAAGCAGGAAGAAAAAGGAGTTCAAGTCGATAAAAGATGGAGAGGTTGGTATCTATTATTGTGGCATGACCCTTCAGGAAGCTCCCCATGTCGGGCATATGAGGGCAGCTCTTACATCGGATATACTTAATCGATATCTCCGCTACCTTGGCTTTAAGGTAAAATTGGTAGTCAATTTTACCGATATTGACGATAAGGTGCTCCTTAAGGCAAAAGAAGAAAAAAGGGATTTCAGGGAAGTAACTTCCTACTATGAAGAAGAATACCGGAAAGCAAGTAATGCACTTAACATTCTAAGGCCCAGTTTTTATCCCAGGGCGACCCAGCATATCAAGGAGATTATCGAGCTGATAGAAAAACTCCTTAACAAGGATTTTGGTTATGAGGTAGATGGAAATGTCTTTTTCAGGGTAAGAAGTTTTAAACCTTATGGAAAACTATCCGGTAAGAAATTAGATGATTTACGCTCGGGTGCGAGGATCGCAGTAGACAAGAAGAAAAAAGACCCCCTCGATTTTGCCCTCTGGAAAGCCGCAAAGCCTGGTGAGCCTTACTGGTTTTCCCCCTGGGGCAAGGGGAGGCCCGGATGGCATATTGAGTGTTCTGCAATGGCTATTCATCATCTTGGAGAAACGATTGACATACATGGTGGGGGAGGCGATTTAATGTTTCCTCATCATGAGAACGAGATAGCCCAATCTGAAGCCGCAACAGGGAAGGAATTTGCCAATTATTGGGTTCACAATGCAATGCTAAATATAAAAGGTGAAAAGATGTCCAAATCACTGCAGAATTTTATCCCTATTAATGAACTATACGAGGAATTCAATGCCAATACCATAAGGTTATATCTGCTTCAGGCGCATTATAGAAAACAGTTGAATTATAACCGGGATATGCTAAAGCAGGCCTCTTCAGGATGGGAACACATTAAGGTTTTTCTGGATAGAACAAAGGGATTGGAAGGTAAACCTATTGGTTCGTATCTTGAAGGGTTCGAGGGGAACATGAATGATGACCTTGGAACTCCTGGTGCTATTGCTCTTGCCTTTGACCTTGTATCTCGTGGCAATGAAGCATCCCCTGATGAAAAAGGAGCATATAGAGAAACGCTTCTCTTTATCCTTGATAGCCTTGGATTTCGGGTAGAAGAGGAAGAGAGTATTAAACTAGGGGAGGTACTTGAGAGGATACTCGCTCTTAGAGATTCTCTCAGGGAGGAAGGGAATTATAAGATGGCAGATAGGGTTAGAGCAGTTCTTCTGGAGGCAGGAATTGCCGTGGAGGATACAAAAGAAGGAACATCATGGAGAGCGGATTAAAAGGAAGAGAATTAGCACTTAAGTTTTTAATTGAATTTGAGAAGAAAGGGATTACCATAAAAGATTTCCTTGATAGTAGGAGAAAAGACTCCGCAAAACAGAGCATTCAAAAAGCCTATGATTATTTTTATGGCTGTGTCCGGCTTAGAAAGAGATTGGACTATATACTAAAGAAACATCTGAAGAAATACGATATTTCCGAATTACCTATACCCATAAGGAATGTACTCAGGTTAGGAGTCTATGGGCTGGAGTTTAGCCATGATCCCGAGTATGCTGTTGTTGATACCCTTGTAACGCTTGCCAGAAAATATGGACACAACGGAACTGCTTCGCTCGTAAATGGTGTGCTTCGGAATCTTCATCGGGTAGAATATCCAGAGGAGAGGATTGAATATCTTTCGATCTTTTATTCTTTCCCAGAGTGGATGGTTAGGAAGTTGGTGAATATATATGGAGAAGATACAGAGAAGATATTAGACGCAAGTAACCAGCCCCCAGGAATCTCCATTCGCGTAAATCGCCTGAAGATAACTCCTTCCAAACTCCAGGAGCAACTTATGAGTGAAGGTGTAGAAACTAAAGAGAGTAATAGAAGTAAATATAATCTATTGACCGATAGTTCTGTCCTTTATACACATGCCTTTCAGGAGGGCCTTTTTCAGGTACAGTCAGTTACCCAGACGTTGATTACAGAGATGCTCTCTCCAAAGAGAGGTGAAATAGTGCTGGATCTTTGTTCTTCTCCCGGTGGAAAGAGTACCGGTATTGCTGAGATTATGGGGGATGAGGGAATGATTCTATCAGTGGATATTAAGAATCTTGATAAGGTCGTTTGTAATTGCAGAAGATTGAACCTGCAGAGTGTTTTTCCTATAAGGGCAGATGCGAGAAAGTTTTATATTAGAAGTGCACGTCGAATAATGCTTGATGTGCCCTGTTCGGGAACAGGTGTTATGGCCGCAAGAGGAGATCTCAGGTGGAATGTAAAACCCGAAACAATCGAATCTCTAAAAATCTTGCAACTGGAATTATTAAGCACAGCATCCCGGAATCTAGGCAGAGGCGGAAGTTTAGTTTATGCGACCTGTTCCATACTTCCCGAAGAGAATGAGGAGCAACTTTATCGTTTTCTTGAGGAGAATCCTGATTTTAAGCTGGAACCATTAGATAAAGATGAGCCCTTCCTGTTTAAAATTCCAGGCTTTGAAACACCGAATGGGGGGTTCGGAGCAATAATAAGAAGAGAAAATTGATTATTAGCCACAGAGTCAGTGTTCAAATGCAAAATGAGAAATGTAAATCGAAAATTGCAAAATGTCCCACTTACCACCATTATTTTAGACATAGATTAACACAGATATTAACTTATGAAGGTGAAAAATTAAGGAAATCTATGCACATCAGTGTGTATCAATGTCGAAAAATGAGGTTTTGGGGGTTCTTCTCTGGGACAAGACGACTGATTTCCTTGGGGAAATAGGTGGTTAAAGATATGGGTCAGAACAAACAAAATAAATTTCTCTGTGAACCCTGCTTGCCCCGTAGGGAGGAACTGACCGTACTGGGGTATCTCTGTGGCAAATATAGGAGGTTATAATGTATTATACTCAGAGCTCGGCAAAAATATTCTGGTTATCTTTTTTAACATCTTTGATTGTCTCGGCTTTAGTGAGTTTCTCTATGGTTTACTTTGTCCCGAATATTCTAGAGAAAAGTAAGGAGGTTGCTTTAGGGGTTCCTGATGTTGAGCGGTTGGATATCCAAACAGCGCAGATGATAATGGATAGAAACAATCTTTCTCTTGTTATCGCGGAGAGAAAGAGTGACCCGGATATAGAGAAGGATAGAATAATATACCAGGAGCCAGCACCTGGAACAGAAATCGGAAAGGGAGGGATTGTGAAAGTAGTAGTGAGTGATGGGGCACCTGTGGAAGAGAAAACTCTGAAAAGAGAAATAATAATCCCTGATGTAACAGGATTTGAACTTAATCAGGCAAGGGTATTTTTAGCTGAGAAAGGACTGAAAGTAGGGAAGGTTGAGGAAAAACTTTCGTCAAAACCAGAAGGTAAAATTATAGCTACAGTCCCCGAGCCTGGCAAAAAGGTAACAGAGGATATAGCGCTAAAACTTATCGTTTCCTCTGGACCTGAAGAGGTGGAAGTTCCGGATGTCAGGAAGAAAACTCTCTATCAAGCAAAGAATATATTGAGTGAGAGGGGTTTGAAGCTTGGTAATGTACGGGAGATAACCAGTCCAGAATATCCTTTTGATATAATTATTTCCCAGGACCCAAAGCCAGGTGAAACGATGAAAAAAGGGTCCAGAGTTAATATAACCATAAACAGGGAAGCTTCTTAAATGAAGAAGATTTTTACCTATGTAGGGCTCATCATTGGTTCATTCTTTATTGGTTTCCTAACTTTTTACTTCCTTATGCCTGTTATATCAGCTCATAGTAGAACAGTGGATGTTCCCTATCTTAAACATATGACCATAAAGGAATCCAGGGATTTCCTTAAATCGTTGGGGCTAAAGAGTGAAATCCAGGATAGCGTTTATTCCCGGGAAGTAGAAAGCGGAAGGGTTATAGAGACCATACCTAGTAAAAAGGAGGAGGTTAGGATCGGCAGTGTTATAAAACTTATTGTGAGTAAAGGACCCGGGAAAATTAGATTACCCAGCATAATAGGTCTTTCCAGAGAGAAGGCTATAGATTCGTTGGATCATTATGGGATTACAAACAGAGTTATTATAAACATACCTGTTAAAGAGAAAGGAAGAGACGGTACAATTATAAAGACCAGACCCAGTATAGAAGACAGCCTTGAAAAAGGAGGAAAGCTTACAATTTTTATTGGGAAAGAAAAAAGGGAGGTATTTTTGATGCCTAACCTTATTGGCTTACCTCTTTCGGAGGCAAAAGAAATCCTTGCCGATTATGAACTTGAACTTGCTCCTATAAAGCGGGTAAAATCCGTGAAAGAAGAGGTTCTCCTTCAGACACCTTTAGCTGGTGTTGAGGTGACTCTTGGGGATACAATCAGACTCGTTGTTGGGCAGAAATAATTAGTTGGGCAGTTAGTGAGCAAAGCAAATTTTCTTTACTCTTTGATTTTTTTTAGTCTTTGTAATATGCACTTGACTTATACTATATATCTTATATCTTGGGTTCTAAGGAGCGACGAGAAAGGAGGCATATATGATATCATTGTTGCTTATTTCTTTGTTTTTTAGTAATATTACAAGTGAACCTATAGCGAAAGTAACGGGGAAAACACTCTATAGGGAAGATATTCCGCGGAGTCTCACTCTTGATGCCTATCTTAAGCGACTGGTTTTCTTTGAGATCGCAAAGGAGAAAGGATACGAGGATTCCGTGAGACCAGGTATTGAACAACGTTTTGGGGAGAAACTGGTAAAAAATCTTTATTTTGAGGTAATTAGAGCGAGTAAGTTTAACTCTGCAGAACCGTTTCTCCTATACAAACGACTTGGTAGGGAGGTTAAGGCTAAACTTATCCAAACTAATGATTTTAGGACAGCTTATGAAGCATGGGCAGAGGTTATGCGGGGTAGGGATTTTGGAGAGGTTTCAAAGGAGTATTCAGCCGTAATAAGATTGAAAAATCAAAAAGGGGATATTGGATGGGTAAAATGGAATTATGATGCCAGTCCTCTTGTGAGGAAAATATTCAGTATGAAAGAAGGAGAGATTTCTTTTCCCTCCAAAACAGAGAGGGTCTGGTGTGTCATTAAAGTTTTAGAAATCAAAAATAGGGAACTTCAGGATTACAGCAAGATGGAAGATGGGCTCAGAGGGAATATAGAAAAGCTTAAAATGAAAAACCTTGCCGATAAATATTTAAATTATGCTAGATGGATTCTTAATACGAATGTTGATCCGAAAGGCTTGGTTCTACTTGCTTCCCGGGTTCCAGCTTCAAAAGGAAAAACGAGAGGAGGTATGAGGCCGGAATTCAAGATGGAGGATATGGATAAAGTTCTGGCAAGGAGTATTCTTGGTGCGTATACGGTTAGGGATTTCTCTCGTGATATTAAATTAATGCGACAACTACCACAGTTAAAGAATAAAGAAGAGGCGAAGTCATTTATTGAATGGAGGATTACCTATAATTTTTTGATGATAGAGGCTAAAAGATTAGGGATTCATAGAAGGCCGTCATTCGAGAAGGATTTCAAGGATGAGTTGATGAGAGGCACTGTCAGCCGATGGAAAGCCTATGAAGTGCAGCCCTTTACACACCCAGGTGAGGAAGAGCAAAAGCAGTACTTCGAAGGTAATAAAGAAAAATACAGAGTTCCAGAAAAACGAAAGGTATACCTGATTAAAGTGAAAACCAGGGAGGAATCGGAAGAGATTCGAAAAGAGCTCCAAAAAGGGAAGAATTTTGAGAAACTGGCAGCCGAGAAATCTATTGGTCCTGAGAAGAAGAAAGGAGGTCTCATAGGGTATATTGAAGAGAGTTATAAAGGAGAGATTGGAAAAGTAGCTTCAAGGCTTCGCGTGGGAAGAATCTCAGAACCGATTAAAACAAATGATATTTGGGCCATCCTAAAGGTGACCGATGTAAAAAAATCCTATATCCCTGAATTTCTAACTGTTCGATATCGTGTAACCAAGGATCTGGAAGGGGATAAAAGGGAAGAGATAGAGAATAAGATATTCGAAGAAAACAAGGACAGGTTTGGAGTTCAAATTTTGGGAGTAGAGGAAAAAGAAGTACCAGCGCAGGAATAAAAATAAAAGGTTAAACAGAAAAGGAGGCATTGTGTCCCTTAAAATAAGAGTATCATTAAGTTTCTTAGCTTTGATTGGGATAATTCTATTCCCTGGCTGTAAGAAAGAAGAGAAGGGCGAAATAGTGGCAAGGGTAGGCAAAACTACCCTGACTGTTGAGGAATTGCTAACCCAGATACCCCCTCAAATGCTGATAAATACGTCGCCAGAGACTCGCAAGATGATTCTGGACAACTGGGTTTCAAATGAATTGATATATCAGGATGCTTTAAAGAAAGGGTTTGAGAATAGACCCGAGGTTGAGAAACAGTTGGAACAGGTGAAGCGAGGGGTAATCACACAGGCTTATGTTCAGGAAATGCTTGCAAACAGTCGATTTATCCCTGAAAATGAGGCAAGGGCATATTTCGAAGAGCATGAAGAGGATTATAATACAGTTATTGAGGTGTCGCATATTTCCCTGAATTCGCAGGAAAAAGGGGTGGAAGTCCTCAGAAAACTAAAAGAGGGTCAGAGTTTTGCAACCCTGGCAAGGAGATACTCAACTGATTCGGCTACAGCGAAGAAAAGGGGATATTTTGGTTCCTTCCGCAAGGGAGACCTTGTAAAGTTACCTACTTTTGAACAGATTGTCTTTTCTCTTAAGAAGTCAGGAGATATGACCCCTGTAGTGCAGACGGAATTTGGCTATGATATTATAAAACTGCTTAGCCGTAAAAAGAGTCCACAACGAGTTGAATACGAAGATGTTGCAGAATTAATTATGCAGAAGCTCAGGCAGGAGAGGTTTCGTATCAGGTCCGAAGTCATTATAGATTCGTTGAAAAAGACATACGACCAGGAAGTGTATCCAGGGGTTTTGGAGAAGGAATTGGGAATATATTCCCCGGGAGCACCTTCTCTACCGTCTGAAACTACACAGTAATGCTTTTATTTTTATTATTCTTGAGTTTTGACGAGCTATTGGGTGTAGTTGGAACAAGCGGTATCACGAAACAGGAAGTAATGCACCTTTCACGTCTTTATCCAGGAGTGAGGCAAGAGGAACTTCTTGATAAGATGATAATGGGGAGGGTGATTGTAAGTGTAGCAAGGGAGGAGACAGTAGTGGTAAGTGAAGAAGAGGTGAATGATGCAAAGTCACGTTTACTTGAGCAAATGCCAGGTCTTCAATCTATGCTTTCCCATTCCTATATAGATTCCCTGTACAATGAAGAGTTGCGTATCCAGATTTACACCCGGAAACTAATTCAGAGTAAGTTTCAGGGTAGAATTAATGTCCCACCTGCACGCGTTAGAGTTTTTTATGAGACACATAAGGATTCCTTTGCTTTGCCCCAAACTGTGGCCATTGAAAGGTTGGATGTCCCTGTTGTTCCGGAAGAAGAGAATGAACTCCATCTTTTAGCAGAAAGGATAATTTCTCTGTATCACTCGGGTACTGATTTTGCCGTTCTTGTGAATAAGTACTCCAATGATACTGGAACAAAATATGTTGGGGGAGAACTTGGCACTTTTAGGGCGGAAGATTTACCCCCTTACCTTTCAGGGGTTATGGAACTTCCTCCGGGTGAGGTAGGTCTTTTTGAATCGCCAAAAGGATATCATATCGTTCAATTGAAAAAGAGTGATATCAATGGGGTGGAACTGGCACATATTTTCCTCCAGTTCGATTTCAGCGAAAAAGAACTAAGTGCTGCAGAAAAGAGGGCAGGTGAGATTCGGGAAAGGTGGGAAAGAGGCGACTCAACTCTGAACAGGCAAATTATCTCTATGGGTGCAATACCTATAAAAGCACTGGGGTATTCACTATCTGCTTTGGTTGACACACTGGATGAAGGAGAGATATGTAGTCCAGTCCTTCAGGGCAGCAATTTTTATCTCCTTCGTGTTGTTGAAAAAAGAGAAGGTGGGATTCCTGCTTTTTCTGAGGTAAAAACAAACATTCATAATATGTTATACCGGCGAATGGTGGATGAGGCTCTTAAGGAATGGTTTGAAGGAATAAAAGAAGAGGTGTTTATAAAGAAGCTATGAGGTTGGATCTTTTTCTCAAGAAGGTTGGGATAATAAAGAGGAGAACAGTAGCAAAGGCACTTATAGAAAAAGGTACCGTAAGTATTGTAGATAGAAGTATCAAACCTTCTATGAGTGTTTATATCGGTATGAAAATAAAAATAGGAGAAAAGATATACGAGATAATTGCAATTCCCGAAAAAATGATAAGGAATAATGAGGGGGATAAATATTATAGGGTTATAGATGATTGGGATTACTCTGGGTGACCCGGGTGGAATAGGGATAGAAGTCACATTAAAGGCACTCTCCTTTTCTGACAAAAAGGCAATTCTTTTCGGCAATAAGAACGCACTTCAATACTATTCTAAAAAGTTGAATCTTCCATTCCCAAAGCAAATAGAAATAATAGATATCACTGGAGAATTCTCTATGGGTAGGGTCTGTAAGGAGAATGGAGATATTGCTTACCGTTCGATTATAGAGGGGATAGGTGCATGTAAAACGGGGATATGCAGTGGATTGGTTACGGCTCCGATTCATAAGAAAGCCTTATCGCTTGCCGGTTATAACTATCCGGGGCATACTGAATTACTTGCAAAAGAATGTAGGACTGATAAGTATGTTATGATGATGGTCTCTGATTCGATGAAGGTAATTTTCATTACAACTCATATCCCTATATCAAAAGTTCCCTCTGCTCTCTCAAAAAAACTTATCATAGAGAAAATCGAGTTAACTTCCAAGAGTCTTAAAAATTACTGGAATATTTCCAATCCAAGATTTGGCGTACTTGGACTAAATCCTCATGCAGGGGATTCTGGTCTTTTTGGTAGGGAAGAGATAGAGATAGTGGAACCCGCGGTAGAGGAACTTAAGAGTAGAGGATATGATATCGAAGGGCCTTTTTCTCCGGATACCTACTGGACAGTGCAAAAAAAGGATTGCACAGTCGCTCTATACCATGATCAGGGTATGATACCCTTCAAGTTGAAGAGTTTGTGGAGAGGCGTAAATGTTACACTGGGCCTTCCCTTCCCAAGGACCTCTCCTGATCACGGAACGGCTTTTGATATTGCAGGGAAAGGGCTGGCTGATCAGGGTAGCATGAAGCAAGCCATAGAGTTAGCAATATTAATGTCAAATGTATAGCTTGATTATCCTGTTTTTATCATACTCCAATTTCGTAAGCTTTCCGACGGATAATTATTATATTAAGGACCTTTCTGAATTTCATAATCAGGTTGGAGAGGTTGTAGTGGATGACTATTACTACAAGGACCAATACCTATATACAGTTAAATTGAGTGTTTTTGAAGAATGGAGTGGGGAATTTTTCCTTCGCAATTTCGGAACCTCACTACAAAAGGTTGTCAGTGAGGCACTCCGTCGAAAGGGTAGTGCAGGGGGTGGGATAATACCTGACATTGACCTTTCGATAAAGATGCCACGGGGCCTCAGTTATATAATTGGAGAAGGGGGACATATAGCAGTAGATGGTTCTCAATCAATTGCCCTCGATCTCAGCAGGAATCAGAGTACTTCCCTTAGTGGTCTGCAAACCTCTGCTTTTCCTCAGATAAAATTAGAGCAGCGTCTGCGCGCAAATATACATGGGACAGTGGGAGAGAAGATTCATGTTAAGATTAATCATGATTCTGAAGCCAGGGAACAGGATAATAAGTTAAAGATATGGTATGAGGGCGACGAAGATGATATTGTGCAGAAGATTGATGCAGGGGACCTCAAGGCACTTGGAGGCGGCAGAAACCAGAGCGTTTTTGGCATTCAAACAATTGGTGCTCTTGGTTCGACTTCCTTTGAACTCATAGCAGGAAAACTGGAGAGTAATACATCGAGTAAGACCGAGAGTTATTCATTCTCAAGTGATTCTGATTCGCTCTATGAGAGAAGATATGTGAGGGATAAGTATTATTATACTGGTCTATCGGAGTCGGATTCACTTATATCTCTTGTTTTATTCATACAGGAGAATACCTCAATCAATCATAAACCTGCACACCTTACAGACATCAATGGGAATCCTCTGGATGAAAATGCTGAATTTGTTGAACTTACCTATGGAGATGGTTATGAGTTAAGGTATTTACGCCTTTCAAACGGTAGCCTTTTCCCCTATCTTCATGTCACCAAAACCCATTCTAATAAAAGACTTGGTCTATGGTATGTTTACTACGATGGTAGTCTCGGTAAGATTGACACGCTCGGTTCCCTCGAGGGCGATACCCTCATCCTTGCTCAACTCTGTTCACAAAATCCTACTCAAGGAGATCTTAGCTGGGATCTAATGATGAAGAATATATATTCTTTTGGGACAGAGAACCCTACTTCTGTGGACGTGACAATATATAAAATGATTGCTGGAGAAGATGCTATAGAGATAGAGCCAGTGAGTGGTAGGGAGTATATTGAGCTACTTGGTCTTGATGTAAGTCCTGTTGATGGTAAAATAGATATAGAACAGGTTCTCTGGAGCGATGGCTGTATAATTTTTCCTTATGATAAGCCATTCGTAAACCCTGTTCTGGGTGCAGACACTGTTCCTATAATATATAATAAACGAACCCTTATAGGTGGTGAGGGAGAGAACTACAGGATAGTAATTACCGCTGCTTCTTCAAAGGGAGAATTTTTTATTGGATATGGAGATCTGGTCGATTCATCAGAGGTTATAGTTGTTGATGGTGATTCTCTAACAGCGGGTGTCGATTATAGGATAGATTACAGCACCGGTAGAGTTGTATTCACCGAGAATGTAAATCTTAATCCCGATTCAAAGATAAGTTATACTTATGATACCGAGCCTCTTTTTTCTTTTACCTCAAGATATATAGCAAAAGCGAATATTAAAGCCCAGCCCTTTACGAATAGCGAACTCAATCTCGATTTAGCCTTCCGCTCGAGTTCTAACCCTGAACCCCATCCCAGGGTAGGAGTTGAACCCTCTCATATTACACGAGGTGAAGTAAATTTTTCTACAAAAAGAGGGCTTGGGGTATTAAATAATATCACGCGGGGTTTACCCTTTTTTGACCCTGAAAGCGAATCAAAGATAAGGGTCAAGGGTTCCTATGGATTTTCGTTACCGAATCCTGCAACTAATGGAAAGAGTTATCTGGATGATATGGAATCAGTAAAGCTCTCAAGGGAATTGGAGACATCTGCAGGTTTATGGAACTACTGCAGCCAGCCTGATAGTTCGGTTCAAATTGACCAGATAGGGAAGATCGACTGGTTTAACTCTCGTATTCCAAAAACTTATATATATCCCGAGCTTCCTGCCACCCAGCGGAATCAATATGTTGGTACTATGGTATTGTATTTCCAGCCCGATACCTCCCTACCAAATGTATATAATAGCTGGGCAGGCATAATGAGAGCATTTTCTGCTTATGAGGATTTCTCGCAGAAGAAATATTTAGAGATATGGGTTAAGGGAGATAGTGGGGAAATTATTCTGGAACTCGGGTCAAGGATGAAGGAAGATATACCAAGATGGGGAAGGAGAGCTTCTGGTTCCGATTCATTACTTTACCCAAATGGTTCCATAGATACCGAGGATAGGAATGGTAATTTTGAGTTGGAACTGGGAGAGGATACAGGCCTCGATGGCGTGGCATTTAATGATGATAAATGGACGTACATAGTGGATTCACTCGATGATGGAAGGGACGACTATCCAGATCAGCTGAAGACCTTTCAGGATTCATTGAAACTACACAGAAAAGAAGGCAACAGGCGTCTTGATTCTGAGGATATCAACAGAGACCATATGCTTGAAGATAAGAATGAATACTTCAGGTACAGGATTGATTTAGAATCCTCTGAATTGGTTGTGAATTATGGCTCAGATGGGTGGAAGATGTATCGAATTCCTCTCACTGATTCTACTTATTATGAAAAAATCGGGGAACCCAGTTTTGAGAATATATTATATACCCGGATCTGGACTACTAAAATCGATAAAGCTACCAGGGTTAACATAGCAGGGATAGCCATTGTTGGTAACAGATGGGTGGATAAAGGCGTTCGGAGTGATCCCTCTCATTTTTCGAATCCACCTGGCGGGAGATTCCTTATCACATACCGGAATAGTTTTGAAGATGAGGATTATATTCCACCTGTGGAACAGGAGCGAGAGATATACGGAGGTTATTCAAAGGAACAGTCACTTGTGTTCAAGATAGATTCACTGGAAAATAAATATACCTGTCTTGCCGAGTCTTATCTTGAACTCCCCAGGAGCAGTTCTGGTAAGGGGTACGATCTAAGATTATATAAATCCCTTCTTTTTTACTCCCAGGCAACGAGTAATACAAGTGACTCTGTTATGATATTCCTGCGTCTGCTTACTGATTCCTCCGATTATTACCAGTACAGCTGCTATCTCTATATGGACGGTTGGGATACCCTTGATGTTGACTTCCAGAACTTTTATAGTCTAAAATTACAAAATGATACATTAAAAGGCAGGTATTCCTTAAAGGGTAATCCAACACTAAAGAATATTGCATATATACAGTTGGGTGTTGTGAATCCCAACCAGGATGATTTTACAGGGGAGGTCTATTTTGATGATATTATTTTAATGGGGGCAAATACCGATATTGGAAGCAATTTGAGTCTATCTGTATCATCAAATATTGGAGATCTTATCCCAGACCTTTCCTACACTATTCACAGGAAATCGGCAAGTTATAAAGACAATTTAGATGCCTTACGAAATGTGGGAGACAAGGAGACAATTTCCCATAATTTTAATGTAAAATCTAATGCGGGAAAGTTTATAGGCAATTTTGTTAAAATGCCTCTCACTTTTAAATACGATAGATCAAGTGAGATTCCTTTATATAGAAGGAATTCAGATATACTCCTACCACAGGAAGAAGGGGGAAATGAGTCAAGTCTAAGCGAATTTCAGAAGGTATCGGGGAACATTGCGAGGCCTTCATCTCCTTCTGATAATTGGTTGTTAAGATATACAGTTAATAATATCCGTATCAATGGTTCATTTTCTATTAGTAAGTCCTTTAAACCTGAACAGAAGGCTGATACCGTCGTTAATAGAACGGCTGGCTTCAAGTATAATCTGCCTCTACCTTCAATTTCCCCACCATTCCTTTCCAGTGGTTCAACTTCTCTTATTCCGAATAATCTTCATTTCAATGCCAATTATAAGAATAATATAAGTAACAGGTATACCTATTCGAAAGATGATTCTGTCTTTCAAAAGACCGCTGTAAAACCCGTAGAGGAAGTAACACCATCCGGAGGTTTTACATATAAGCCCATTAGATGGATTAATTTAAATTACAGTATTTCCGGGAAGCAGAACTTGCTTTATGGTGGTCGATTAGGAAAGAATGTATCCTTAAGGGAAGGAATAACTGCAAGCCATAATTCGGATCAGTTTAATTTAAATAATATAAATTTAACATATTCAAATAGCTTCACAGAGAACCATGGTATTGATTATTCAAAAACACTTGGCGATACCCTGGATGTAAGGAGTGTGAGTCAGAATAGAACTATCACTATAAACGATAATTTAAAAGTAAACCAGATACTTAAAAAACTCCCTGTAATCAGAGGGTTCGCTGACAATATTAATTCTATTCGCTTTACCTCCTCTTTTAGCAGGAATACCTCCTTTGCTTACCTGAATGCCTTTCCTGACTATAAGTTCCGCTACGGGATAGAGCATGAACCTGGGAGTGAATTTATCGCTTTGAGTAATCCTTTGGATGGGGGGATGAGGAGTAGGCAGTTTAACTTTTCTTCCGGGTTCAATATAGTAAGGATTAAGATAGATGTAAGTGGACGTTTCACGGAAACAAGACCAGATGAAGTGAAGTTAAGGAATTCAGTATCAGCAAATAAGACAACAACGCTCAGTTTCCCCAATGTAAATATTCAAATCTCAAATATTGATGACTATATTCCACCATTCAAAGGTCTAATAAAGAGTTCCAGATTCAATGTATCAATAAATATGGATTCGACTACCACCAGGAGTCTCGTAGGGCAGGAATATTTAGAAGGTAGTGCAACGCTTCAATTGTCCCCAACTCTTGATCTTAAATTTAAAAACGGTTTCAATATAAACATCAAATCGGGCTATACGAAAAGAGATAATTACACCAATAGGTCTTACAGGATTCATTCCCATGCCAATACTTATGATATAAAAGTAATCGGGGATTATTCCTTTAAACCTACATCAAAAGGGTTCTCAATACCACTTTTTGGTAGATTACAATGGAAAAAGCCCATAAACTTAAAGGCAACATTCACAATGCAAAATAACAAGGAAATATCCACTAATCTTACTACAAATAATGAGGAAATTAGACAGGATAGTAGAAATATTACCTTTAGCCTTCAAGGTAATTACGATTTTTCCAATATGGTCTCTGGTGGGTTATCAGTTAATTATCGTAACTATCTCAACAGAAAAATTGCAAATGATGCCACAACGAGTTATGGGGCAAGTTTTAATGTTCTTTTCAAATTCTAAATCTTTCCCTCTAATTCACTCACTACTATATGAGGGGTTATAAATATTAAAACTTCCCTATCTCTCACCTCGGTCGATGTTTTGCTAAATAAGTTCCCGATGAGAGGGATATCCTTAAGAATCGGTATGCCCGACTTTGTCTTAGAGGTAGTCTTACTGATAAATCCTCCTATAACAAGGGTCTGTCCATTTTTAACCAGAGCTTGTGTAGTGGCTTTTGTTTGAGTGATTGTTGGAGTCGTTGCTGTTGGTACTACATCACTCAATTCAACCGTGATGTCCATTGTAATGTCCTCTAAAGAATTGATGTGGGGAGTAACACTTAAATCAATACCTGCTTGATACCACTTGGTGATAGGCTGACCATGAATATCTGTGGTTGTCACTGCGAATCTCTTTCCACCAAAAATTGTTGCTTTTTTGTTATTTACAGTTGTAATTCGAGGATTGGCTATTGTCTTTAGTCGTTGGGTGTTTTCCATAGCTGCCAGTCTTGCCGAGATTTTTGCAAAATTCTTCACCGTTCCTACATTCAAATATACACCCGAAACCGGTTCAGGTGGGGTTACATGAGAAACATCCCCTTCAATATTCCAATCAGCATTTCGGAGGTTGGTGACTTCCCATGAAAGCCCCAGTTCTTTAGCAGCGCTCCTATCCAGATCCACAACCCTGGAGGTGATTACAACCTGCGGTGTTTTTTTATCCAGTACCTCTACCAGCTTTTTTACCGCTTCTACCTTGGAGGGGATATCCGTTACTATAATGGAATTTGTTCTTTCGTCTTCTTCCACTGTGCCACGCTTTGTAAGAGCACTCTTTACAGTCTTTGCAATCTCCTTTGGGGTAGTAAATTCGAGGGAAAAGACACTTCGCTCCAGAGATTTTGCCATCTCTCCCTTCTCCCGCTCCACCGAGAATGATTCAGCAGTGCCTACTCTTATTATGTTTTCTTCAATAATATAGGTATATCCTTTTGTTTTAAGGATAAGGTCCAGGGCCTTCTCCCAATGGACGTTTTTTAATTCTACTGAGATCTCTCCTTTTACATCATCCCCTATTATCATATTCCTTCCACTATATTTAGCGATGGAACGAAGTACTGTGACCAGATCTGCCCTTTCTAATCTCATAGAGAGTCCAGTTTTCTCAAGTACATCTCTACTAGTAGGGGAGAGAACCTCTTTTCCTTTCTCTTCCCCTACAGCCTCTTCTGCTGGTACACTGGATGCTTCCCAGGTAGAGAAAGGTTCCGTATTAGTATTCATTTTCAGGGAAATTATGCCTTTCCCTGCAGTATTTATTGTGTAGTTGAACTCTTTAGTGCATTCTATAATAATTCTTGTGAGTTCGGCAGAAGGAATCCTGGATACCCTTATATTCTTTACTTCCCCTTTATTAATTGTCCAGCTTCTCCCCTCAAAATCGCTCTCTACCTCTAAAAGGTCAATGACTATTTTACTATCCATTCTGAAGTCGGTATAGCTTATCTCGTCTGTGAGATCAAATACCACATCGGTGTATTTTTCCACATTTCGAACAGTGATATTGGTAAGTTTAGCTTGGAGTAAATTTGAGGACATAAGTATAAAGGGTAGCAGAATTGCAAATATCCCTATTCTTTTGTACATTTTCACCTCTCTTTTTTTAAAGTCAAGGTAACTTTATTTTGCTCTCCGAATCTGTGGAGCAGGAAGGTAATCGAGTCTTCGGTGATTTTAAATACTCTTCCATCTGTGACTCTATCACCATCCTTGAGCACATATCCTAAGTTCCCTTCCTTTAACAGAGCAAGATATCCATTCTTACCCCATATTATTCCTATCAATTTTGCAAGGTCAACGTTAATTGTTTTCTCTTCCCCTTCTCTCTCAGTTAGAAGTGGTCTGAATGGGTCGGGTTTGTTTCTATCCGAATAGTATACTTTTTCCCAGTGAAGAGCCTCTGCTATTACTGCAAGCGTGTCTTCAGAGATGGTATCTTTTTCGATGGTAGCCTTTTCTCCTTTTTCTTTACTGTCTTTTTCTGCTGCTGTTACAAGGTTGATGAGATCAGCTTTCTTTTCTGTATCTGGAGAAAATCTCGCAACTACCTTTGATAGTATCCTGTTGAAAAAAGTACCTCCTTCTTCACTGCAGCCAGGTAAAAACAGGAATGTAAGGCTGAATAATACTATTATTAATTTACCCTTCAATTTTCCCTCCTTTAGAGACATATGTTATGAGGGTAAAAGAGGCAGATATTTTATACTCTTCTTCCTCCGCTTTTTCCCCTGTTTTTCCTCTTAATTTTAGATCTTTAACGTTGACTACACGTTCCATATTATTCACAGCTGCCATAAATTGACCTATTTCGTGATAACCACCACTTATTCTCATTTCGATTGGGACTTCAACATATTTCTCTCTCGTATGCTGAGAGAGGGGTTTGAAATATTCTATTTCCACCTCATATGTTCCGCTCAATTTGGTAAGCGTTCCAAGTAATTCTGGGATATAGCTTTCTTTTGGTAGCATTCTTTTTGCTTGTTCCCATCTTTTACTTACAAATTGGAGTTTTTTGTTAGCTTCTTCCTTTCTCTTAACCACTGCCATTGTTTTTCTTAATTTACTCTGCAATATCTGGTACTCTTCCTGTTTTTCTTTTATCACTTCCTTTTTACCCTTTATTGTGGTGAAATACCCACCTGCAAAGACGAGAATCGCAAAAATTGCAATAAAGATCGAAGGTCTTATCTTTTTCATAATTTAGCCCCCACTTCCTGAGACTATTCTGCCACTAACAGTGAATCCCATTACTCGCTGATCTTTTTCTTTCTTTTCCGATACTTCTTGTAGTCTAATATCCGAGAAATATTGGGATTCTCTAAGGTGAACCATAAAACTGGATATTATGAGGTTAGAAAAGGTTTTTCCCTCTATTTTGAAATTGCCCTCGTTTTCTTCGAATGAAACCAACCACATATAATCGGGTTTTAATCGGTTTACTTCGTCCATAACATGAGTGGTCAGAGAACGACCTTTATTCAGGTCTTGAACAAGGGATACCCATCTGCTGAGTTCTTTCTGCCGATTCTGAAGATTTTCTACTATTTGCTTTTCCCTTTCAAGTTGTTTCAGTTCTTTTTTTGAAGATTCGATTTTATCCTCGAAATCACTAATTTTTGTTGTTGCGCCTTTATTCATAAAAAATAAAGTCCCGATAGCTGCAAGGAGTAAAAGGATACTTAATATCATATCAAGCCCGGGGATTGCAATAGTTGGTTTTTTAAATCTAACCTTCTTTATCTTTTTTCGCTCTTCTTCAGGGATTAAGTTAATTTCTATCATTACAATCCTCTCAAAGAGAGACCAAGAGATGGTGCAAGAATTGGCCCCATCTCTTCGGGATTTACATCTATAAAGGATGACTCGTGTTCATACGAAAATTCTATAAATGGATTCATAATCTCAACAGGCGCTCCAAACCTCTTTTTAAGAAATTCTGGTATGCCTGACATTAGACTACCTCCACCGCTTATTGCGATTTGGTTAAAATTTTCAAAGCCTTCAGGTAAGTAAGGCAGTACTCTTTCGATAGCGATTCCTAAATCATCCTGGAAACTTTCCATTGCATTCTGATAAGCATATTGGTCTATATCGCCTTTTTCCCCTGTCTTTATGATATCAGTTGCTCTTTCCCAATCTATTCCTGCCTCCCGCTGGAGTGCCTGGATCAGTGTGTTAACAGCTGTTGGTACCTCCCGGGTGAAGTGATTTACTACGCCCACAATAAAACTCATAGTTGTATATTGAGCTCCAATGTGGAATAGACCAATAAGCTTTCCCGGTTCGAGAGGATGATTGAATTCATAGATGTTCTGAAGAGAGAACGCCGCAATATCAAGCACAATAGGTTCAAGGTCAAGTTCATGGAAAAAATGCACTCTTGATTCTACTGCATCCCTCTTTGCTCCTACGAGAAGTACCTCCATAGAGTCTTCACCAGCATCAGGGTTTAGAATCTGGAAATCAAGTGAGATATCCTCAATTTCATAGGGTATATATTGTTCAGCTTCCCATTTGATTTGTTCTCTGGCCTCAGCCTGGTTCATTTTTGGCATCTTAATCTTTTTTACAATCACATCTCGACCTGATATGCAACTCACAACCTGCTTATTTTCTACTTCCAATACATCCAGGCTGTTTCTAACCGTATCTAGGACAGATTCTCTGTCCATTATCTCACCATCAACTATTGCATGGGAAGGAAGGTTTAAAATATTGCATTTTGTCATAACAGGTTTTTTAGATGTCCCTTCGACTACAATTGTCTTCACTAAATAACTTCCTATATCAACTACAAGAATGGAACTCTTTCTAAACATAAGCACCTCTCACTAATTTTCTATATTATAAGGGATAAAGTCTTATTTGTCAAGTATTTTTTGAATTTCAAGTGGAAATATCAATACACATCGTTACATACACCATAAAAACGCAGAGCAAGCTCTGCTACTCCAGACTATCAGCAAAATAGCTATAAGTATATAAGTTGGTTGGTATGTTAGGACTATCGTGGTATGTGATATGTGATATGTGGTATGTGGGAACGGGCTTCTGCCCGCGATCATCGAGGCTGGAAAGCCTCTCCCACAAGATTAGTCGAGCGTCCACAGACCCACCCGCCCTTGACAACCTTAGCGGCTTCTATATAATCAGCCTGAGTGTATAATCTTTTTAGTTTTTGTAGTTTGTGAGGGAAGCTGGGAGAGGGAATGGTTTTAAAGAATAGCAACAGACGACTCAACTTGAGGATTCAAGGGGTTAAAGGGATAATTTGGATTTATACATATTCCCTTAAGTATCTTGGCAAAAGAACAAAGGAGGATTTATGAAGCTAGTGGAATGTGTGCCTAATTTTTCAGAGGGCCAGGATGAAAAAAAGATTAATTTAATAGTTGACGAGATAAAAAATACTTCCGGAGTATGGCTTCTGGATGTTGACCCTGGAGCAGATACAAACCGGACAGTGGTTACCTTTGTTGGATCTCCTGATGCAGTTTCCGAGGCTGCGTTCCGTGCTATTAAGAAGGCCTCTCTGGTAATTGATATGAGAGAGCATAAAGGGGAGCATCCTAGAATGGGCGCGACTGATGTATGTCCCTTTGTTCCCGTAAGGGATGTAAGTATGGAGGAATGTATTGAAATTGCTAAAAAATTGGGGGTACGTGTAGCAGAAGAGCTCAAGATCCCTATCTATCTCTATGAAGAGGCAGCGACAGAAGAGCAAAGGAAGAATCTCGCCAATATTCGTAAGGGTGAGTATGAAGGATTTCCATTGAAGATAAAGGAGCCGGAGTGGAAACCGGATTATGGAGAACCTGTTTTTAATGAAAAAGCCGGTGTAACTGCCATTGGGGCAAGGGAGTTTCTGATTGCCTACAATGTAAATCTCAATACAAGGGATAAAAAACTCGCACACAAGATAGCACTGAATGTCAGAGAATCGGGGTGGATAAAGAAGGATAAGGATGGGAATGTGGTAAAGGGTGAGAATGGGGTTGCGTTAAGAATACCGGGAAAACTCAAGGCTACCAAGGCAATTGGGTGGTATGTCGATGAATACGGTTTAGCTCAGATTTCGATAAATCTCAC
>Ga0209121_10001206_pt1 | contig 27121 bp, 26 predicted proteins | sample Cruoilmetagenom3_FD_187292 | JGI IMG/M metagenome (GOLD analysis project Ga0209121, IMG submission 187292) | Oil polluted marine microbial communities from Coal Oil Point, Santa Barbara, California, USA - Sample 3 (SPAdes) (version 2) | ecosystem: Environmental > Aquatic > Marine > Oil seeps ...
AACTGCTCTTACAACTATTCAATATATCAATAGGTTTATATTTAATAGGAACATCAACAATATTAAAATTAGCATTATTTAAAATGCACAACGGGTTATATAAATATGATGCCTACGCTGAAACAGGCACACCTTTCGAGGATGAAGACTTAGATGTTCTAGAAGAAGCTATAGAAGAAGTTGCAGTATTGAGTGAAAGTGCACCAGATATTTTAAGTGATTTAGATGGAAAAGGCGCATTAAAACAAACCAAAGCTACATTACAAATTAATCGTTCTAAAAAAGCCCTAAAATACAGCATTAAAACAGCCAAAGAATTACTTCTAGGTCAACGAGAACGAAAAGAAGAAGAGAAAGACGAAACATCAAAAAATGATGAAGAGACTGAACAAGAATCAAACGAAAATTCTGAAGACAATAACAGTACTGACAGTAAAAGTAATGATGAAGAGGAACCTTCAAATGTATCAGATGGCTTAGAAGTCTATAGTAAATTTGATTTTGTACCTGGCGATAAACTCATATTTTTTGATGATTTTTCAAATGATTTTATTGGCGACTTTCCAGCTAAATGGAACACCAATGGGTCTGGAGAAGTTGTAACACTTAATAAACTTCCAGGAAGATGGTTTGAATTTAAACAAGGTTACAATACTTATTTTATACCAAATTTACCGAGAAAACTTCCAGAGAATTACACAATTGAGTTTGATCTAGTTGCATTGGGAATAAATGATAAAACTTCTAGTGCAGCCTTATTAGAAGTAAAATTAGAAGATAATAATGAATTTAGAACTGGAAAGGATTTTGCAAGAGTCGAAATTCCTTTTGTTCAATATGTCGTTTCAACCTTTCGTGTCATAAACAGAATCGATGGTAAAAACACTATTACTAATAATGTAAAATCTGATATAAGGAAAGCTGTACTAAACAAGCCTCATATTTCTATAGCTGTTAATAAAGAGCGTCTTAGAGTTTGGGTAAACGAAAAAAAGTGCGTGGATATTCCAAAAATGATAGGTGCAAATTCACCACTTAAGGCTATTAAATTTCATCTTAGCGGTTTTAAAGAAGAAGGTAAAGAACGATTATTTATGTCAAACATAAAATTATCAGAAGGTGGTGAAGACTTAAGACGTAAGCTTATGAATGAAGGCAAAATTTCTACTAATGGTATTTTGTTCGATTCTGGATCTGCAAATATACAACCACAATCTCTTGGAATAGTTCGCCAAATCTCGCAGGTGCTAATGCAAGATAAAAATGTAAGACTGAGTATAATTGGTCATACAGATTCTGACGGACCAGATAGTGCTAATCTAGCACTATCTAAAGCTAGATCTGCAGCAGTTAAAGATGCTCTAATAAATATTTATAAAATCTCTGGAGAACGATTAACTACTGATGGTAAAGGGGAAACACAACCTGTTGGAGATAATACTACAACAGATGGTAAAGCACAAAACAGACGTGTAGAATTTGTAAAAATATAACGATAACCAAATCTCAAGTCCCTGAGTCTGAAAACGCCAAATTTATTTTGGCGTTTTCTTATTTATGCGCCCACCATTTTGTAGTATTGTAAACTAGAAATAAGACACTCTATTCGCAATGATAAAACGACAAAAAGCCTCAATAAAAAGCTGTATAATCCATAAAGTTGGCAACAAATTTAATGACACAAAAAACGCATTTTCTGATGCTGCCGTAGATTTTGATGAAGCTACTTATAATTTGATGCTCCCCTATCTTTTAAAACCATTTGTTAGTGTTGCAGAGAGTTATCGTTTTCATCATCATAGTGACATTGGCCTCAATGAAATTAACACATACAGCGAACAAATTTTTAATGAGGAGGCCGAATTTGAAGACGTCTCAAAACATATAGTAACACACTTATTTGAACAAAGTAATTCTGCACAAATTAAAACAGGAGACGTTCTAATTTGCCATTTTGAAAACGTACAGTATGAAGACTATTTTACAGACGCAGTAGGCATCTATAAAATTGAAAACAAAATCGAATTTTTTCAAACCTATTTAGAGTCTGGCAATTATGATATACTAGTTCAAAAAGGCATACAAGCAAAGAAGGTTGACAAAGGGTGTTTAATATTAAACACAGCTGATATGGAAGGGAAAATTGTGTTTTCTGTAGACAATAATACTTATGATACTCAGTACTGGATAAAGAGCTTTTTAAACATAAAATATCCAGACGATAGTAACCAACACACCAAAAACTGTATTGAGTTATGCCGAGAGTTTTCAAAAGAAGTTTTACAACCTAATTTTGGTGGCCAAGAACAAAGTAATTTCTTAGCAAAAACAGTTGATTTTTTTAAGGAAAATGAAATTGTAAATATTGAATCCTTTAAGGAAGAAGTTTTTGATGAGGAAGACCATATTCAACTTTTTGAAGACTATAAAAAAAGCTACCAATCTGAACATAAAGTTCTCATTAGAAATCAATTTGACGTTTCTGAAATTGCCTTAAAAAAACAAAAACAAAAGATTAAGACTGAAATAAAACTAGATACCAACATACAGATTAAACTAGATGTTGATGCTCCAGATGCTTCTGCTGAATACCTTGAACGAGGTTATGACGATAAGAAAAAGATGCACTTCTATAAGGTGTTTTTTAATGCTGAATCTTAATTAAAAGCATCTAAATTCTATTAAAAAAATTCATAATACTGACCAATATCAATTTGTATTGTCATTTTGTATTGTACATTGGGTGCACTAATAATGAAATATTTATTGAGAATTTGTAAAAAGGATTATCACCAATTTATTAATTTAAAAATCAGTTATTATGAGTTTAATTTCAGAACATATTATTCCTGGTCTACATGGTAGGGTATTTGGAACTGATGCCATAGAACAAAAAGAATTAGATTGTATAAAAAAACGAATTTTCGAATTAGACGGCATTAAGGACGTTAAGCTAAATACAGAGGTGTTTCCACGAGAAATTACCGTTTACACTACTAAACTCATTAGCATAGAAGATTTAGAAATGAAAGTAAAAACAACTGGCTTTCATGCTATACTTAAAGACAGTTTTGACCTCTATTAAATATATTACACGTTATATTTCAATGTATTAAAATATATTTAAACAAACTCAGCTTCAAAAAGCACCCTAAAATGTTTCAAAAGCTTAGATTTAACTTCTGCTTCATCAACTTTCGTTACACCTAATTCATTATTCAAAGTCGTCACTGCTTTTCCTCTAATTCCACATGGAATAATATTATCAAAATAGCCCAAATCTGCATTGACATTTAATGCGAAACCATGCATGGTGACCCAACGGCTAGCTCTTACACCCATAGCACAAATTTTTCGCGCAAATGGAGTACCAACATCTAACCAAACACCTGTTTCACCTGGACTGCGTTCGGCTTTTAAACCATATTCCGCTAAAGTGAGTATAATTACCTCTTCTAAAAAACGCAGGTATTTGTGAATGTCTGTAAAGAAATTATCTAAGTCTAATATAGGGTAACCTACAATTTGTCCAGGACCATGATAGGTTATATCTCCTCCTCTATTAATTTTATAAAACGTAGCTCCTTTTTCAGCTAATTGTGCTTCTGAAAGTAATAGGTTAGATAAGTCACCACTTTTACCTAAAGTATAGACATGAGGATGTTCCACAAACAGAAAGTGATTATCTGTTTCTAATCCTGCATCTTCCCTTCTATTCTTTATCTTAGTATCTAAAATGGACTTAAAAAGTGCTTCCTGGTAATCCCAAGTCGCTTTAAAATCTTTAGTCCCTAAATCTTGTAGTCTTACGTTTTTATTCAAATCTTAGTCTTCTAAAACTACATTTAAATTCATTGCAGCTTTGTCCTTTTTCATATCACTCATTGATACTTTGTATGTCACGGTTTTACCATCTTCTGAAATCACTGCATTTTCGTTAGAAACTGATTTTATTTTTTTGGGAAATGTATAAACCAATGTATAATAAGCAGCCGAAAATATTTCTTCAAATTGCATTTCAAACTGTTTAGCGAAATCATCATCTGATTCATCTGCACCTTCATCTTCACCCATATCTTCCTCTATATTTTCTTCTGAATTTGGTTGAAATCTAGAAAAAGTATTGTTGGTAAATGTATAAACAACTTCATCAGTTTTTGTTAACTCATCTAACTGATCACCTGGAGCTTGCCCTTCTTTATTACCAATATTTTTAGCAACTCCCATTGCTTCATCAAGCTGCTCAAAAACATTCTCTAAATCTTTAACAGATTTAAATGGTTTGGTCATATTAAATTTAAAAATACTTTTCTCCTCATCCATATGTATATCCATTACCATCCCTTTTAATTTCTCAAGACGTGCACGTTGGTCGTCATCTAATGCAGCTATACTATCCTTGTGCGTTTTAAACAAATCACTAAAAACTATAGTTGTATCCATTTTCTCTTTCTCAGGCTTTTCCACTGAAGAAGGTCTATTCTCATTAGCATATTCTAACATAGGAGACATATCAAAAGAAGACGTGTAATCACCACTCATATTGTTGTTAAACACAATAGATTCGGTTACATTACAGCTTGTTATAAAACAAGCAATTGCTAATAATAAGATAATTTTTTTCATATTTACTTTATTGATTTTCTAAAGCACAAAGATAAGAATTTATCGCTCAGGATTATTCAAAATTACTAATGCTGCGATGACTCCTGGAACCCATCCACAAAGCCATAATAAAAAAGTAATAAGAATTGAGCCGCAACCTTTATCTAAAACTGCTAAAGGTGGGCAAATGATGGACAGTATAACACGCCAGATACTCATAATTCGTTTGATGATTTGATGTATTAATATGACGTGTTTTTTGTAAATTTGTTACAGTATTAACGTTTATACTATTTCAAAGTATCTTAAAAATATGTAGATTCGTTCTATGCGATTAAAAATTCTTTTGATCTTTTTAGCGTTTTCTGCAATTGGCCAAGCTCAATATTCGTTTTCTGGTTATATCAATCCAGATGAGTGGCAGAATTCGGTATATCTTTCTATTGTGGAAGATTATCGCAAAATGTCTGGCGTTTATGCAGAACAAATCATTGCTAAAACCACTGCTGATGAAACCGGTTTTTTTGAATTTAAAGGCAATATGCTCGACGTTGAAAATCGCATTTATCGAATTCATATAGATAAATGTTCAGACGTTCAGCAAGATACTAATCATTTCAATGGACACTGTAATGACAGTGAAGAGCTTTTATTCATCGCTAAAAATACGGACACATTAAAGCTTCCTTTTTCTTTTGGAGATCAAATTTTTTGTGCTATTGAATCTAGCAACCCAAAAGCTAATGCATTTGTAAAAATAGACTCTCTAAAAAATGATATGAGATTTGCTTATGGTGAATTTAGAAGCGAAGCCAACCGAAAACTAAACAATAAAAAGTGGTTTAAAACACTTCAATATTTTGGAGAAGCTTTAAATGAACCTATAGCTGAACTTTATATTTATTCATATATATCTGATAGAAGTAGTGATTTGCATAATTACTATGTTGAAGATTTAAAGGATAATGTTTATTATGACAATCTCAAAACACGTTTAGAAACCTCCTACCCAAACGCTCCATACACCAAACAATATACAAATGAACTAGAGGCAGATCGCTACATGCTAGAAGCCTCAATAGGAAGTTCTGGATTTAAATGGAGTTATTACTTATATGCACTTTTAGCAATTTCAATTATTTTGAATACGTTTTTATTTTATAAGTTCTGGAAACAAAAGCAATCTAAAATTGAAGATTTAAAAAACAAATTATCAAAACAAGAACAAGTTGTTTTGGAGCATTTACTGAATAATAAAACGAATAAAGACATTGCAGAAGCACTTTTTTTAAGTGTAAGCACTATTAAATCTCATACTAATAATATTTACAAAAAGTTAAATGTGCAATCTAGAGAAGATGTAAAACTTCTGTTTTCTAGCTAGTTACAAAATTCAACCTAAGTACTAGTACCAATTTCCAACCTTAATTTTCCAAAATTAACATTGATATCCTTGATGTTTGTTTCATTATTAATCACAAAATATTTCAATTATGAAACGAACATTAAACCTCTTAATTCTTTTAGTCTTAGTAATTAGTTTTTTTAATACAGCTCCTGCTGAGTTAGAAAAATATGACAGTAAAATTGCTGTTATTAAATTTAAAACAGAAATCATAGATTATGGAACTGTTATCCAAAATTCAGATGGACATAGAGTCTTTACGTTTAGCAATACAGGGAATGCTCGATTATTAATTACGAAAGTAAAAACAAGTTGTGGTTGTACAGTACCAAGTTATTCTAAAGCGCCAATATTGCCTGGTGAAAAAGGTGAATTAAAGATAAAGTACGATACTAAAAGACTTGGGGCATTTACAAAAACAATTACCGTAACATCTAATTCTGAAGGTGGTAATAAAATTCTTAAAATAAAGGGTAATATTGTTGCTTCTAGGTAAGTGTTAAATCTCTCTACTGTCAGGTTGAGCGTAGTCGCAATCTATATCATTTAGTTATTAAGACCTTTCGACTGCGCTCAAGGTGACAACCTCAATTACAATTTCAAAATCAAAATCATCACTATGAAAACGAACATAATTATTCTATTAATCAGCCTTGTATTTACATTTCAATTAAACGCTCAAACATTAAATAAAGAAATCGCAATAGAAGGCGAAACACCTTATCTTCTTGGTAAAATTGATAAAAGTGGATTAGAGAATGAAAACTACACATCTTGGTTTACTAAAAATCTAAAAGAATATCAACCTAACCAATCAGTCATTACTGAGATTTCAACAGAATTAAAAACCTACACTATAAAACTATTTATGGGCACTTGGTGTGGAGATAGTAAAAAAGAAGTTCCTAGATTTTATAAAGTCCTAGAAGCTTGTGATTATCCAATGGAACAACTAACTGTAGTTGCTGTTAGTAGAAAACCAAACATGTATAAACAAAGCCCACAGCACGAAGAAGCAGGTCTAAATATTCACAGAGTTCCGACTATTATTTTCTACAAAGACAACAAAGAGGTCAACAGAATTGTAGAGCATCCTATCAAGAGTTTCGAAGAAGACATACAGAATATCATTGAAAAAAACGATTACAAATCTAATTATCAAATTGTAACAGCAGTTGATAATATTTTAAAGAAAAAGGGAACAAAAGGTTTAAATAGAAAAACTAAAAAGCTCCTGAAAACTTATGAAGGCAAAGTCACAAGTATGTTTGAACTTAACACTTACGGCCGTATTCTATACGGTACAGATCGTATTGAAGAGGCAATTGCCGTCTTTACATTAAACACAAAATTATTCCCAAACGAACCAAGATCATACATGAGCTTAGCAAATACTTTAGGTGTTAGTGGGCAGAAAGAAAAAGCAATTGTCGTACTTGAAAAAGCAATAAATCTACATCCTGAAAATGACGACCTTAAAGAAAATCTTGAGATGATAAAAACAAACTAAAAAAATAAAATACCTGTAAGACAACTAAAGCCTTACAGGTATTTAAGTTATAAAACATCACTTATTCACAAACTGCCTCTAAAGCATCTTCAATATCGCCAGGAGTACTCATAATTTTCATAAATGTTCCCATAGTCAAATCTGGCCAATGTAAAGCAATTCTATATTTACCGTGTAACATAGTTGCTTTGTTACCTTGCAATATAATTTCATAAGGCATTGCTGCAACATGGTCTTCTCCTATTTTAGGAAGAAAATGTGATTCACCTTCCTCAGAGTTCTCTAATGCTATACCAAAAACAGCTACTTTTTCTTTAGAAGAAATCAATTTATAAACCAGTTTTGTTTTTCCTTTTTTTGCTTTCAAATTCTTTTGAATTGTTGCTAGACCTTCTTCAAAAGACTCAAATTCATTTAATTCAACAGGATCAGTAAAATAAGGCATCATTATTTTATAATGATATTTTTTAAGTTTATCTGCTGCGACAGTACCTCCAAAAGACACAAATTCACTTCCCAATGTAGACAAAGCTGTTTTTAAGTCCTTAGAAAACTTTATAAATGTACTTTTATAAGTCTCATAATTATCCATAAGATAAGCTCTTAAAACATAATCTGGATTGGTATAAGAAATGATAATTTCATCATTTTTCTTTTGAAGCCCAACTTTAAAAACAGCCGCTAAGGCACCTCTATCAGCAATTTTCACTACTTTAGATTTTAAATCATACTTAGTAAAAGCAACGACTTTTAATGTTGATTTTTTTGATGGATTGTAAGCCCCTAAAACCTGAAAGCCATTGGTTTTTAAAACGCTAATCACCTTATTTGCTACACTATCAATAGATTCCGTGGATTTTCCAACTTTTATATATGGTGATAGATCTTGTCCAAAAGAATAAAATCCAAGAAACACAATAGCGAATACGCTCAAAATACATTTTTTCATTACGATATATTTAAATGTTAATATGCTTATTTTTAATGCCTTACATATTTTTTTCAATACGCACCAAACATCACATAAAATAAAGGATTCTTCTGCAAATTATTTATGACTTATATCATAAGAATCTTAGTTCAAAAAAGATTTCTAAGGTTTATATCTATGCTAATGAAATCTCTAACTTTAAATTAATCAAAAAGATATCTTTCTATTTTTTCTAAATAGTTTAATTTTGCGCATTAAAATTAGGCAGAATGCAGCTTTCAGAACAAGAAATAGTTAGACGCGAAAAATTAGAAAAATTAAGAAGTTTAGGGATAAACCCTTATCCAGCAGATTTATTCCCTGTTAATCACACTTCTAAACAGATAAAATCAGATTTTAAAGAAGGTAAACAGGTAATTATAGCTGGTCGTTTAATGGCAATAAACATCCAGGGCAAGGCTTCTTTCGCACAGTTACAAGATAGTGAAGGTCGCATTCAGGTATATTTTAATAGAGATGAAATCTGCTTAGGCGAGGACAAATCAATGTATAATGATGTCTTTAAAAAATTAATAGATTTAGGTGATTTTGTAGGTATTGAAGGTACACTTTTCACTACTAAAGTTGGTGAAAAAACAGTGATGGTTAAAGGCTTTAGATTACTTAGTAAAGCGTTAAAACCATTACCTATTCCTAAACAAAAAGATGGTGTTACATATGATGCATTCACAGATCCTGAACAACGTTACAGACAACGTTATGCTGATTTAGCAGTAAATCCACACGTTAAAGAAGTATTTATTAAGCGTACTAAACTATTTAATGCTATGCGTCATTTTTTTAATGATGCTGGTTATTTTGAAGTAGAAACACCAATATTACAACCAATTCCTGGTGGAGCTGCAGCTCGTCCATTTATTACGCATCACAACAGTTTAGACATTCCATTATATATGCGAATTGCTAATGAATTATACTTAAAACGACTCATTGTTGGTGGTTTTGATGGTGTATATGAGTTCTCTAAAAACTTCCGTAATGAAGGTATGGACAGAACGCATAATCCAGAGTTTACCGCAATGGAAATCTATGTGTCTTACAAAGATTACAACTGGATGATGGATTTCTGTGAGCAATTATTAGAGTATTGTGCTATTGCAGTAAACGGAACTTCAGAAGCTACTTTTGGTGAGCATAAAATAAACTTTAAAGCTCCATACAAACGTATTACAATGCGCGATTCTATTTTAGAATTCACAGGTTTTGATATTTACAATAAATCTGAAGACGAAATAAGAGCGGCTGCAAAAGGTATGCATATCGAAGTTGATGAAACTATGGGTAAAGGCAAGCTGATTGACGAAATTTTTGGTGAGAAATGTGAAGGCAACTATATACAACCAACCTTCATTACAGACTATCCAAAGGAAATGAGTCCATTGTGTAAAGAGCATAGAGAAAATCCTGAATTGACAGAGCGTTTTGAACTTATGGTTTGCGGTAAAGAAATAGCCAATGCTTATTCCGAGCTTAACGACCCTATAGATCAACGAGAACGTTTTGAGCATCAATTAAAACTTGCTCAAAAAGGTGATGATGAAGCAACAGAATTTATTGATTATGATTTTTTACGTGCTTTAGAATACGGAATGCCACCAACATCAGGAATGGGAATTGGAATGGATCGCTTAGTTATGTTCTTAACCAACAATCAAAGTATTCAAGAAGTATTATTCTTCCCGCAAATGCGACCAGAGAAAAAACAAGTCGCTTTAAGTGATAATGAGAAAGTCATTTTTGAAATTTTAAAATCTCAAAAACGTATGGATTTAATCGCATTGAAATCACAATCTGGATTGAGCAACAAAGGTTGGGACAAAGGCATAAAAGGTTTAGGTAAACATGGCCTTACAAAGGTTGAGAAGACTGATGATGGTTTGTTTGTTGAGATGGTATAACATATGACTAATTTCTTAAAAAAACATAAAGCGTATATTTTTTTAATATACGCTTTTTTATTCCTTATTCACTTTGGTTTTAAAGACCACTTCTTTATTACAGGAGTTTTGTTTTACGCATTCCCATTGTCGCTATTGATTATAGCATTAATCCCTCTTCTTGTTTTATTCTACTCAAATAGAAAAATACGCATCGTATTATTAAGTTTAGTTGGTTTACTATCCTTTTTTTGGGTTCAGAATTATTACTTTAATTATGCAAATGACAGCACTAGTGCATCTCATTCTATTGTTTTTTGGAACATAGCTAAACAAAAAGATTACAATATAGAAGACCTGAAAAAAATTCTAGAATCAGAAAACATTGATGTCATACTATTAATTGAAGCACTGCATGAAAATAACGACTTTAACCAAGAATTTAAAAAAATTCTAAGCGATTACAATATTGAATTTTTGGAAGGTAATATGATGATTGCTGCAAAGGGTAATATTTTAATTAAAAACTATAGTGTAGAAAATTTAGATTATAGAATAAATCATCTTCGAATTGAATTAAAAAAAAGCTCATATTCTATAGCATTAGTTGATATTTACGGAAACCCTTTGCATGATAAAAAGTATGCTTTAAATACAGCAATGGACTATTCGATAAACAATAATATTGATTTAATTTTCGGTGATTTCAATACACCTTATGAGAGTATCCATTTCAATAAATTAAAGTTGAATTATAACTCTTTAAGAGCATATCAAAATGGGGTTTCTGCAACCTGGCCTGCTAGTATTCCTCTACTAGAACTAGATCAAATTTGGTTAAAGAATAATATAAAACCTTTAAGTTTAGAGAAACATTACTTTAAAAATTCAGATCATGCTTTATTAATAGGTAAGTTTTATTCTAAATTCGAAAATTAGTAGTTACTTTTTCAATTAAGCTATTAGTCTATAAACATTGAAAAACTTGCTAATTCCCACATTTTTAGTATTTTCACATTTGTAATAAACAAAGCAATACGTCCCATACTATGAAAAATATTTTAATTTTATTTGTTTTTTCCTTCGTTATGTTATCATGTAACGATGACGATTCAGTTACTCCAGTTTCAGATCCTTTAGTAGTTGCAGAATTAAGACCTAATCTCTCTGAATTAAATCTTTACCTCGGAAATCTTAACGAATTGAATTTTTCATCTAGAGCATTTGAATATAATCTCAACACACCTCTTTTTACAGATTATGCCCATAAACAACGTTTAATTGCATTACCAGAAAATACAACTATGGAATTTAATGGAGATGGTTTGCCAACTTTCCCAGAGAATACAGTAATTGCAAAGACTTTTTATTACAATCTAAACGAACGCGATTTATCTCTTGGACGTCAAATAATCGAAACCCGAATTCTGATAAAAATTAATGGAAATTGGCAATCAGGTAACTATGTATGGAATGCAGAGCAAATTGATGCCGTTTTAGATTTAGAAGGTAGTACTTTACCAATATCTTGGATTGATGGTGATGGAAATCCTAAATCTACAAATTACAAAATCCCATCTAACGAAGATTGCTTTACTTGCCACCAAAGTTATGATAACAATATTCCAATTGGACCAAAATTAAGAACCATGAATTTTGATATTAATGGCATCAACCAATTACAACAGTTTGTAAACGATGGACAACTAAGTGGCTTAACAGATGTTTCTTCGGTAAATACACTACCAAATTGGGAAGATTCTTCCGTGTCATTAGAAGATCGAGCTAGAGCCTATTTTGATGTTAATTGTGCGCATTGTCACATACTAGGAGGTCAGTGTGAAGATCAATCTACATTAAATTTAGCATACGAAACATTGTTAGAAAATTCAGATATTGTAGAAAGAAAATTGAGTATTCAATTTAGAATATCAGACTACAATGAAGGCATAAGCATGCCATTTATTGGCACAACGATGCTTCATACAGAAGGCGTAGATTTAATACAAGACTATTTAGATACGCTCTAAAAATCACGTTAAAAAAATATTAAAATCGGTTTTTAAATTAACAGATCCTTAGTAGAATCCGTATTTTCATCAAAATTTAATAAAACCGACAATTTTGAAACAATTATCAATCAAGCTACTCCTTGTAGTTTCAGCTTTCTTAGCGTTTTCATGTTCTACCGCAAAAAAAGCTAGCAAATCAAAAAAAGATGCCACTACAATGGCTAAACCATCAGGGAAAAAGCCTGGTAAAAATGATCCAAAACCTTATCACCAAGTTATTACTAAAGATGCCAAAAGTGACGAAGGTTTATTTACAGTACATACTGTAGATGATAAATTCTACTATGAAATTCCTGATTCTCTTTTTAACAGAGAAATGTTAATGGTAACTCGTATATCTAAAACTGCAGCTGGACTTGGTTTTGGTGGAGGAAAACAAAACGAGCAAGTATTACGTTGGGAGAAAAAAGGTAAGAAAGTAATATTACGTGTTGTGTCTTATAACGTTGTAGCTGCTGACTCGCTTCCTGTCAATGAGGCTGTCAAAAACTCTAACTTCGAACCTGTTTTATACACATTTCCAATTAAAGCCTATAGCAAAGATTCTACAAGTACAGTTATTGATGCATCGCCTTTGTTTCAAAAAGATGTGAAATCTTTAGGTTTACCACAATTTCGAAGAAGACCATACAAAGTTACAAGACTTGAAAGTGACAAATCATTTATTGAAAATATAAAAAGTTACCCTAGAAATATTGAAGCTAGGCATGTAAAAACCTATGCTGCTGGAACCCCTCCATCTAATTGGAGTACTGGAAGTATTTCTATAGAAATTAATAATTCAATGATATTGCTACCAGACAATCCAATGAAACGTCGTTATTTTGATGAGCGTGTAGGATGGTTTGCAAGAAGCCAAACCGATTATGGTTTAGGTGATCAAAAGAGCAAATCGTTAACTTTCTTAGATCGTTGGAGATTAGAAGTTAAAGATGAAGACATTGAAAAATTTAAGCGTGGTGAATTAGTTGTACCTAAAAAACAAATTGTTTACTACATTGACAGAGCAACTCCTGTGAAATGGAGAAAATACATTAAACAAGGTATTGAAGATTGGCAAGTAGCTTTTGAAGCCGCTGGTTTTAAAGATGCTATAATAGCTAAAGATCCACCTACAGTAGAGGAAGATCCAGAATGGAGCCCTGAAGATGTACGTTACTCTGTTGTACGATATTTAGCATCTCCAATTCCAAATGCTAATGGACCTCACGTAAGTGACCCAAGAACTGGTGAAATTTTAGAGAGTGATATAAACTGGTACCATAATGTAATGTCATTATTACGTGGTTGGTTCTTTGTTCAAACTGCAGCTATCAATCCAGATGCTCAGAGCCCACAGTTTAAAGATGAAGTTATGGGACGTTTAATTCGTTTTGTATCATCTCATGAAGTTGGTCATACTTTAGGTTTACCTCATAACATGGGAAGTAGTGTTGCTTATCCTGTAGAAAAATTACGTGATGCTGCTTTTACTCAAAAGTATGGTACTGCACCATCAATAATGGATTATGCACGCTTTAATTATGTTGCGCAACCTGGTGATGAAGGTGTTGCCTTAATGCCAGATATTGGTGTTTATGACAAGTACGCAATTTCTTGGGGTTACAGACCAATTTTAGATAAAACAGCGAAAAATGAAAAGCCTGTTTTAAATCAATGGATAATGAAACATGCAGGAGACCCAATGTATCGTTTTGGTCACCAACAAGTAGGTGATGTCCATGATCCAAGTTCTCAAACTGAAGATTTAGGAGATGATGCAATGTTAGCTAGTGACTATGGAATAAAGAACTTAAAACGTATTGTACCTAACTTAATTAAATGGACTACAGAAGCTGGTGAAGATTATGACGATTTACAAGAAATGTATGGACATGTAATATCTCAGTTTAATCGTTATATGGGACACGTTTCTAATAACATTGGTGGTGTTTATGAGCATTACAAAGCGGCTGATCAAGAAGGTGCAGTTTATACAGTGGTGCCAAAAGATCATCAAAAGAAAGCAATGAAGTTTATTCAAAATAATCTGTTTACTACTCCAGATTGGTTAATTGATAAAACTATTTTTGATCGTATTGAATATTCTGGTTCTGTAGATCGCGTTAGAGCGCTACAAGCAAGAACACTAAATAACATTTTAAGCTTAGGTAAAATGCAACGTTTAACTGAAGCGCATACATACGACAGTAATGCGTATGCTCTTACAGAAATGATGAGAGACCTTCGCACAGGTGTATGGAGTGAATTACGAAATGGAAGGAAAATAGATACTTATAGGCGTAATTTACAAAGAGTACATATTGATAGATTAGGCTATTTAATGACTGCTAAAAATCAAGGTAAGGCACCTGCTTTTAGAGGTTATCAAAAATCTACTGCAGTTAACACAAGCCAATCTGACATTAGAGCCGTAGTAAGAGCAGAATTGAAAACACTAAAAAATGCATTGAGAAATGCTCGAGGAGGAGATTCTATGAGTAGAATTCATATCGCTGATGCAATAGAACGTATTAATGATATTTTAGATCCTAAAAAATAATCTAAATATTTAATAGATTTAAAAAGGCTTCAATTAAAATTGAAGCCTTTTTTATTTGAGAATAGTTTTTATAGTTATGTGATAATCTTCAAATTCAATAAGATTATTATGACTACCTCCTTCCACAGTTTTAAAGTCTAAATTTTGAAGTTTTAATCCTGATAGTTTCTTGCCTGATGCGTATGGAACAATTTTATCATCAGTGCCATGTATAATTGTAATTGGACAATTTGCTTTAGGTAAATATTTAAATGTTGGAAACTGATACTTTAAAAGTTGTTTTACAGGAAACATAGGAAAACGTTGTTCGACCACATCTAAAATGCTATAATAAGGTGTCTCTAAGATTAATTGTTTAGGTTGATTAGCTGATGCTAAATATGATGCGATTCCTGTACCTAAAGATCGTCCATACAAAGTAATATTCTCTTCTAGATATTGCTGCTGTAAAAGAAAATTATAACAAAACTGTGCATCTTTATAAAATACTCCTTCACTAAGCTTCCCTATACTTTTACCATAAGTTCTGTAATCCATTACTAATACATCGTAATGTTGAGTCACAAAATATTCTGTGATTTTCCCCCAACGACTTAAATCACCTGCATTGCCATGAAAATACAGAATAACACCCTTTGGGTTATCACATTTAAAATGAAGTGCATTAATCGTAGCATCTTCAGTTTTAAGGAATAACTCTTCAAACGGATAATCAAATTTGTATTGGTAATCTTGCTCTAAAGTAGTTGGCAAAAACAATAGTTTTTCTTGAAAAAAATGAAGTGCAGATCCAATCATAAGATATAATCCAAAAAGTACGACAATAAAACTTTTAAGTCTTCTTTTTTGTTTTTTTTGAAGTGTGAATAACATTAATACTTGTGGTTTCTAAATCAATGGTTTTTGGTTCTCTATTCAGAATATCGTCTAACATTTTGTGATAAGATTCAAAATTATTCAAATTCTTATGACCACCTTTTATTACAGTGTGCAATTTTGTTAGCTTAGGGTTTATCTGAGATAACTTTATACTAGTTTTATATGGTATCAACTTATCATGTGTTCCGTGAATAATATGAATAGGACATTGCACATATTTTAACCATTTATACGTTGGTAATGGATATTTAATTAGTAACGACAATGGCATAAACGGCATGTACCTCGCTGTTACTTTAGTTAAACTATAATATGGCGCATCTAATATGAGCATTTTTGGATTATTCATTGATGCCAATTTCGCCGCAAAACCAGATCCTAAAGAACGTCCATAGAGAATAATTCTATCTTCTGTTGTCATTTCTTTAATCCTATTATAAACTATTTGCAAATCGCGTTTAATAGCTTTTTGAGAACGCTTCCCTGTACTTTTTCCGAAGCCACGATAATCAATCATCAACACATTATAACCATACCTTGTAAAATCTACTGCAAATTTCCCCCAACCTTTAATACTTTTAGAATTTCCTTTGAGATATAACACTACTCCTCTACTTTCACCTTTAGGAAAAAATCGCAATCCATTAATTACAGCACCATCTCTAGTTTCTAAATTGTATTCTTTCGTTTCCTGATTTTCATAATCGAATTGAAAATTTTTGGGTAATTTCTCTGGTTTAAATAGTGCATAATCTTGCAAATAATATAGCGCTACACTAATTACAATATATATTCCCAAGATTAATAAAATGGTTGAAACCCAGTATGCCATTTGTTAATGATATTGTTACAAGATACAAATTATTGATTTGCTTCTTTTTCTATATAATAATGAATCGATTTGTCATTAATATAAACATCCTTTAATACAGCTTCACCTTCTTTTACAGCAACCAAAGCATACGTATTATGTATTGAATCTTGTCTTGAGTTGTATTTTCTGTAAATATCTTCAGCAGGTTTCGCTTTAAACTCTTCCATGTAATAGCGGTTAAATTCTAACTGAAAGTTTACCTTCTTATTATTAAGATTATACCATTGTACCTTTGCTTCGACATAGTCTCTTTCTGTATTTATTTTATATTTACTTACACTATGCAACTTAGCATATCCTAAACTATCTGTATCGAGATATACTAAAATTTTATCTCCTCTTTGTATTGTAGAATCCATTGCTACTGCTTCCGCAGAGTCAATTTCGTAATTCAAAGTCACGTATTTCCCTCTAAATGGATCATTTGGATCAACTGGTTGTGTTTTAAACTTATACTGTGTACCCGTTTTTATAACATCTTCTCTATCTAAAATCATCTTGGCTGGTACAAATAACTGTAGCAATACCACAACTATAAAAATTAGAAATATATGTATTGTTTTCATGTGTTTATATTTATTGTTTTTTAATTGTCACATGCTGTTCGCTATTAACCATTCTGTTGAAGGATAACGTTTTTAACATGCTCATTTCATGTGTGTTATTTTAAAGTTTTTTGTTTCAGTTCTTTTTGTTTTTTAAGCATAAAATAGTTTGTTAAGAAAAACCCAAGTCCTACGATAACAAATAAAGTACCTCGTAAAACAAAGCTCATATCTGTATCAAAAAAACGGCACACTATCATAGCTGAAATAATTAATAGTCCATAATTTAGAACACTAAAACGAAATGAATCTGCGCCAATTTTAACAGCGAAAACACCTAAAGTGAGCACAAGTACATTAGTAAATATAGTACCTAAACCATAATTACCATTGCCAATAACAAATACAATTGCAAATAATAAAAACGCGTATTGAAACAAGTTAAATTTTGAATTTTCTTTATGTTTTTTAGAGTATAGCAAAAATCCGATAGCGCAAACAAATAACCCAATAGATATTAGCATCTCTTGCGAGTTGAATACTATTGGTTCTTCATACATTTCTTTCCATATCATGTTGAAACTTAATATTAATAATAGAACAACAGTACCTAATGAACCTATTAGCAAAAAACTATTGCGTCTCAGTTGTTGATTATTATAAACAGGTGTTTTTCCCAAATTATAGAAAAGCCCAAACAACATGGCATACATTACAAAGCCCATAGACCAATTAGTATCTATAAACGACCCAAGAACTATAACAAAACTTAATGCATATAACCAATTAAAAATAGAAGTTGAATTTGCATTAGGCGATTTTCTTAATAAATTAATGTAAAATGGAACTGTACCAAATAGAATTACGAGATAGAACCAAGGTGCATTATTAGCATAACCAAAATTATAACCCAATTCACAAGCATAGTACGTAGCAAAAACAATGATTAGCATAGAAACAGCTTTAGAATTAAGTACATAAATCAGTGGAAGTCCTAATAGAATCCATGTTAACAAATATTCGCTTAAATCACCTGGAATATTATATATCTGACTAACAAGAGCTATTGAAGCTCCAATGGCAAAAAACAGAAATGTGCCTGATGATTCTTTCCAAGCCTGACCTTTCTTTTGTAATATACTATAGCCCGAAATTACCTGTCCAATAATCAATGGAAGAAAGGCAAAAAATGTTTTTACCAGTCTCGAAAAACTGTCCCAATTATGAGCAAGTATTAAAATAACACCCAATCCAACTAATGCAGAACCTAAAACTCCGAAAACGGTAAATAATCGATTCGGTTGTTCATCTGATTTAGCTTGATAATATGACGAAATATTTGAAGCTACATCTTTAGAAATAATGTTATGTTCTAATAGTTCGGTTAACTCATTTAATATTTTAGATTTCATGTGTTTATATTTATTGTTTTTCAATTGTCACATGCAGTTCGCTATTTATCATTTCAATGATTGAAAAATATAGTAAACGCTCGTTTCATAATTAAATTAATTTAGAAATTTTAAAAAGACATCGGCAAAAGGATCTTGATTTACAACTGTATAATAAAATAAAGCTCCTAACCATCCATGTAACAAGCCTAGAGCATAAATATTTTTTGCTCTTAAGTAAATATAACCATAAAACAAGGCTAAAATAAAAGTCCCAATCATTAGCCAAATTGAAAGATAATGAACGACTGAAAATAATAACGCTGTAAAGAGTATTATTAGAGTCTTATTTAATTTTAATCGTTTCATAGAATTTAGATTTCCTGCGACAAGACCTATTGTTAAAAATTGCTGTACACTTCCCCAAATTGGATATGTCACTAATAATGGGAAAATATGCCAAGACATATTTAGTGTTCCTTGAAAATATCCTATAGTAAAAAAAGATAGAATTGAAACCACAGCAAATGGTAACATTAATTTAATTACGGATTTAAAATTATCTGTTCTAAATCCCCAATCCTTAAGAACCATATTATCTTTCTTATAACGATAAATAACGTATAGAGACCAAGCGAGTATCGTTACAACGACAAATTGTAACCGTAAATTCAAATAATCAACAAATATAAATTTCCCTATTGCTGTTATTACTACTGCCAAAATTTCTAAGATTCTTATCTTATCAGAAGCAGGTCTCGTGAGTTTTAAATTTGAAAACTCTATCAAATATGTTGTAAGTCTATTTTTCATGATGACTTTGATTTAAAACCTCGCAACTCTAAACCATGTTGCGAGGTTTTGGGTTACTAACTAACCTATCATCAAAACAAAAAAATCATATATATAATGATACCTTCAGCTATACCTGTAACTATAGACATTCCAAGAATATCTTTTATTTTACTTCGCAGAAAAAACACAGTACTTAGTATGGCTATTATACCTGCTAATAAAATCTCTAAAGCATCAATTTTAGATAACAATAAAGTTATTCCTGTAAATGCGACTGTAATTCCGGCTGTAATTAATCCAAATTTCAAAATTTCATTTTTCGTGTAATTACCTTCTATAAACCCTTTTCTTAAGTCACGTAATATTGATAAAATAAAGAGCAAAGGAACTACTGATAAAAATGGGGCGAATATGACTTTAATTCCTTTAATTACTGACAATTCATTATAAAAGAAGAATGCGATTGCCGTAAATGCCAATAAACCTGTTACTATTATAGTTTGAAACGTAAATAGTAATTCTCTCTTACCAGAATTAGTCTGGGTTTTTGGTGTTTTGATAATGTTCATAATATTAATTTTTGATGATTAAACGTTGATGATTTTTGTTTTAAGCAGATAAAAAGAAAACATGTATTGCTAAAGCCATTAGCACTCCACTTAATATGCCATTGGCTTTTAAATTATTATACAACAGGAAATTAAGAACATAAGAACTAATTGCTGTAGAATTTAATAGGTGTGCAAAAACCAAAGTGTCCTCTAACTTTTTATGCGTTGCAAATTCTATTAGTTGCATTATAAGTACACCGATAATAATGGTTGCAATAAGAAATAGTATTGCTGGCTTTTGATTCTTCAATTTATATTCGTCTGTGTTTTCTGGCAAGAAATGTTCAATAACAATAAATCTTACAAAAAACAACATTGGAATAGGAAATAAAATTGCAGCAACAATCTTTACAATGTCCTTGAATGATTGAATCTCATCATATCCTAAAAACACGAGATAGATGAATACAACTACCGAAATCCCTGTTGTTACAAAAAAAGCAATATTTAGGTTTTTTAACTTCATGCTAAAACCTAAATGGGTTTGAAGTTTTTACCATATTACTTGCCACAAATTCCATTTGATTATTGTATGATTCAATAAGGTAATTTGAAACTGAGTTAGAATAAACTATTGAGAAACCCAATACTGCGAGACATAAACTTATTTTAACAATAACTTTCATAATATTTGTTTTTGATGATTATAAAGCAAATTTGCAACGAAACGTATAATTTGAAAAATCATTTTATTCTTATTACTGACGATATATTTTAAACATTATCAATATTTTTTATTAATTTTAATGTAATAACTATTATTATAATGACGATTCAATGATTGCCATAAAATCAATAATTGATACTTTTAATTTAGAAGACCAACAAAAATTCATCATTTATTTAGAACATAAGAATAAACGGAAGGATACTAAAAACATAAAATTATTTAAGTTATTAGCTAAAGGTGAAGATGACTCAAAAGCGATTTGTAATCAACTCTACAATGCAAACCAAAAAAATGCTTACCACGCATTGAGAAAACGTTTATTCCAATCTTTAATTGATTTTACCGCTAATAAAAATCTAGAAGATGAAAACTCAATAGATATGCAGATTATTAAATATATTTTGGCATCTCGTACTTATCTACTTCAAAAAAACTACGATATCGCTTATAAAATATTAGACAAGGCAGAACGGCTGGCAGACGAAAACCTGCTATTTCCTATTCTCAATGAAATATATCATACTAAAATCCAGTATGCTTCTGATTATTCAAAAATAGATTTAGAAGTGCTGATTCAAAAACAAAAAGAAAATCAGAAAAAGCACCAATTAGAAGACCAGCTAAACATTGTATATGCCAAATTAAAATCAATATTAAATGCAATCAGCTATGAAGGAAAGGTCATTAATTTTGAACATATTTTACAAAACACCTTAAACGATTATAATATTGAACTTAACGAATCACTATCCTTTAAATCACTATATCAAATTATGTCCATAGCAAATATTTCTGCTTTGGTTACAACTCAATATTTTCAGATTGAAGATTTTGTACTCAAAAGTTATGCGATTCTGAAAGGTAAAAAAGAAACCAATAAGCAGTTGTTTTATCAAATTCATATTGTTTACATTATTGCCAATACACTTTTCAGAAATAAAAAATTTAAAGCGTCTTTACTGTATATAATTGAAATGGAACACTTGATGCTTTTAAAACGAAGTGTTTATTACAAGAATTTTATTCTAAAGAAAGCATTAGTAGAAGCCTTAAACCTTAATTATAGCAACCAACAAGAAAAAGCAATTAAACTTGTAGAGTCAGTTATATACACTAAACACAATGATATAGAATCTTTATTAGACCTTCACTTATCATTATTAATGTTTTACTTTCAGAAAGAAGATTTACCAAAAGCAAAGTCAATTTTATCAAAATTTTATCACACTGATCAATGGTATATTGAAAAAGCAGGAATAGAATGGGTGATTAAAAAAAACCTAGCAGAATTATTATTATATATAGAGTTAAAAGAAGATGATTTATTTTATTCTAGATTAAAAAGTTTTAAACGCCGTTATACTAAATACCTTAAACAAATAGAACAATTACGCATATTAACATTTCTAAATTTTGCCGAACAGTACTATTTAAAACCCTATAGCATAACCACTGATGATTTTAAAAATAAATTGGAATTATCCTTTAAATGGAAAACTGTAAACGAAGAAGACATTTTTGTTATGAGTTTTTATGCCTGGTTAAAAAACAAAATCGAAAAAGGAAACCTATACCAAACGACACTTAAACTAATTAAAATGTAACAAATGTTAAAATATGTGTTAAAAACCAACTAGTACTTAAACCAAAATATAAGTCTAAAGTCTAAACAGATATAACATAAACATAAACAAAATGAAAAAATTATTAGTCGTTGCCTTAGCCCTTTTTACAATAAATGGCATGGCTCAAAAAAGAGAACATAAAACAGATCGAAAACAAGGTTCTGAATTAAGAAAGCAAATGACACCTGCTGAAATTGCTGATTTAAAAGCAAAAAAAATGACCTTAAAACTAGACTTAACCGATACACAACAAAAAAAGGTACGTCAAATCATTTTAAAACAATCTGAAGAAAATCAGGGATTAAGAAATGAACATAAGGTAAGAGGTGAAAAAAGAGAAAAGCCGACAAAAGATGAGTTAGTAAAAATGCAAAATCACAAACTTGATCAATTAATTAAGATGAAGCGCGAGATGAAAACCATTTTAACACCAGAGCAATATGCAAAGTTCGAAAAAATGAAGCCTAAAAAGCACGGAAAGAAAGGAAAACGTGGAGAAAAACGCGGAGAAAAGCGTAGTAATGACAATAAAAATAAAAGTTAGTTGAATAATTAATTATAGCAAAAAGTATCGCTTAAGCGATACTTTTTCATTTTATTGAATAAAATTGTTATTTTAGTATCCAATTTCAACTAAATAATCCATAATGAAAAAGGTAATAACACTGTGTTTATTTGTATTTGCAATGTTTCTTGGCAATCAATCTGTTGTTGCACAAAACACAAAATTAATTGATAAAATAGAAATAAATACTAAAGCTTCTGAGCAAACTGAGGCTTTAAGAAAATTTATTAAATTTAATGATTCGCAAAGAGATGAAGTATATGAAGCTCTTAGAGAATATCACCAAGTATCGTTTTCGGTTAATAAACAAACTGTAATAGAAGAAGGTGTTATTGAAAAGATCGAAGCTCAATTGGAGTCTAAAATGAAAAGCATTTTAACTGAAGAACAATTTTTAAGATATAAAGATTTTCCTCAGGAATAACTTTTAATAAAATCTAAAAAAAGCCTCGCAATTTGCGAGGTTTTTTTATTTACAATTCTTTGGCAACAGCTTCTACCGCTGCAATAGTTTCGTTTAAATCTTGGTAAGTTAAAGCATCCGTTATAAACCAAGTTTCAAAAGCACTAGGAGCTATATAAATTCCATTGTTTAACATTCCATGAAAAAACTTTTTAAAAGTTTCATTATTCCCTTTAGCAGCTGAATCAAAATCGGTTACTTCATCTTCAGAAAAATGAACCGAAATCATAGATCCAATTCTATTTATAGTATGTGTTACATTATTTTTACTTAGAGCATCAGAAATTCCAATATGCAAATATTTTGTTTTCTCGTCTAGTCTATTCATCAAACTCTTATCAACTTCAATAGCTTTGAGCATAGCTAATCCAGCTGCCATAGCTAATGGGTTTCCACTTAACGTTCCTGCTTGATAAACAGGACCAAGAGGCGCTAAGTGACTCATAATCTCATCTCTAGCAGCAAATGCACCTACAGGTAAACCTCCTCCCACGACTTTTCCAAAACAAACAATATCTGCATTAACTCCTTTAAGTTCTTGTACTCCACCCTTAGCTAATCTAAAACCAGTCATAACTTCATCAAAAATCAATAAAATATTATTGGCATCACATAAAGATCTTAAACCTTCAAGAAAGCCATCGACAGGTGGAATACAACCCATATTTCCGGCAACTGGTTCAATTATAATTGCAGCTATTTCGTCTTTATTAGCTTCAACTAACGCTTTTACATTTTCAAGATCATTATACTTAGCTAATAAAGTGTCCTTGGCAGTTCCTTGAGTTACACCAGGACTATTTGGAGTTCCAAAAGTTATAGCACCACTTCCTGCTTCAATTAAAAACGAATCGCTATGGCCATGATAACAACCAGCAAACTTTATAATTTTATCCTTTTTTGTAAAACCTCTAGCTAGTCTAATTGCACTCATACAAGCTTCGGTACCAGAATTAACAAATCTTATTTTATCCATATTTGGCACCATTGAAATTGCTAACTCAGCAATCTCAGTTTCTAAGGCAGTAGGCATTCCAAAAGATGTTCCAGCTTTTGCTTTTGCTATGACAGCATCAACAACAGGAGGAAATGCATGTCCTAGAAGCATTGGACCCCAAGAATTAATATAATCAATGAAGCGGTTTCCATCTTCATCGAACACATAAGCTCCTTTTGCAGATTTAGCAAAAATTGGAGTACCTCCAACAGCATTGAAAGCTCTAACTGGTGAATTAACACCTCCAGGAATTACAGTTTTAGCTGCTTTAAACAAAGTGCTACTTCTTTGATATAACATAGATTAATTACTAATAATAAGTTGTTGACCTATAGTAAGGTCATTTGATGTTAAATTGTTTTTAGCCTTAATTACCTCAACAGTAGTGCTATAGTGCCTTGATAGTGAATAGAGCGTATCACCTTTTACCACAATATGCCTTATTTTGGCCTCTTTCTCTATTACACTTGTCCTTTTAGATTTCCCAAGTACTTCTTCATCATATTTATAAAGCTGATAACGCTCTATTAGACTTATAAGTTTTTGAGGATATTTTCTATCTGTAGCATAACCAGCTGCTCTTAAACCTTTTGCCCACCCCTTGTAATCATGAGATCTTAATTTAAATAAACTAGCGTAACGTCTTCTTCCTGTTAAAAACTCAGAATGGTCCTTATAAGATGTTTCTGCTTTTTTATATTTTCTAAAACATTCTTGAGAACGATCATCATCATGATAAATTTTGGCTCCTTTCCAACCATGACACTTAATACCAAAATGATTATTCGCTTTTAAGGCTAATCGTCCTTTCCCAGAACCTGATTCTAAAATACCTTGAGCAAGTGTAATACTAGCAGGTATTTTATGAGCTCTCATATTATCCTTAGCAATATCAGAATAGCGGTCAATATATAATTCTACTGCATTTCGTGTATCATTTACTTTAACCTTTTCTTTTCTTTTTTCGGACGTATTAGTAGTTTCATCTTTTTTCTTAACAACAACCTCTTTTCTGGTACTGCTGTTCTTTTTCTTAGTCACAATCCCTTTTTTTGGACCACAACTAAAGATAGATATCACGATTACTACTAATATATATTTAAAGTTTATTTTCATTTTTCAATTAATGGCAATTTTTTACGCTTCAATAATTTATTCATCCCGTCAATTCCTTGCAAACCACCTGTATGAATTGCCAATACTTTTGAACCCTTTGGAAAAAACCCTTTTTCAACTAAATCTAATATCCCATACATCATTTTACCAGTATAAATTGGATCTAAAGGAATTTTATGATTTTTCTTAAACGTATTTATAAACGTTACCAATTCAGAGTTTATTTTACCATAACCACCGAAATGATAGTCTGTTATTAATTTCCAATTCTCTTGATTTGCAAATCTACGAATATCTTGTTGCAAAAAATTATTTTTTAACGCAGGAAAACCTAGTACTTGTTGATGCTTTTTTGAAGCATTTATTATGCCAGAAATTGTTCCACCAGTTCCTACCGCACAACAGATATAATCAAAATCCATATCCTCTGGCTGTAAAATTTCTTCACAACCTTTTACCGCCAAATCATTTGTTCCTCCTTCTGGGATTAAATAAAAATCATCAAATTTGTTCCTTAAATTTTTAATAAAATCGACATTCGTTTTATTTCTATAGTCCGCTCTAGAAACATATTCTAGATGCATTCCACAATTTTTAGCAAATTGTAATGTTGGATTCAACTCCTTCTTAAATTTTAATTCATCACCTCTAATGATACCAATGGTATTAAAACCATACACTTTACCTGCAGATGCCACTGCAGCTATATTATTAGAAAACGCACCACCAAAAGTTAATAACGAGTTTGCATTAATCTCTTTCGCCTTCTCAATATTATATTTCAACTTCCGATATTTATTCCCGGAAATAAATGAATGAATTAAATCTTCTCGTTTTACTTGAATCAAAATAGACTCATTTTGAGTCTTTATTACTTGATTATGAATATTAAAGTTGAACAATTCTATTTTTTTTCAAAAATAAGTAACCTAATTGAAATTCTTATCATATAAATTTGTAGTAAAAATTGTAAATCATTACAATTAAACGATGTTTTTTGTCGTTTTATCGATAAAATATTATTTTTTTTAGTTTTTTTTCATTACGTTTGACAAAAATTTTAATCAATTAAGCCCTAAATAATATCGCTTTACAACAAATTTAAAAATATCTTAAATGATATTTCTTATTTGAAAACCTACTAATTATGAAGAATACTCTACGTTCTCCGTTATTTTCTATATTTAATTTTAGCATAAAACTCCATAAAAGCCCATTGGTTTTATTGATTTTTGCTGTTTTTCTTTTGGGTAGTTACAATGCTCATGCGCAGTTGCCGCAATTTGATAGTTTTGAAGCAGGTTTTGGTAACTGGAACAGTGGTGGCAGTGATTCTTCACGAGAAATTAGCACACTTTTAAATGGGGCTAGACTCTTAAGAACTAGAGATAATTCTGGTCTAAGTTCTTCCGTCTTCAGTAATCCAATAGATTTAACATCTTATCCCTCAGTAACTATAGAGTTTATTTATTTACCTATGAGTATGGAATCTGGTGAGAATTTTTTTGTAGAGTATGATGATGGTAGTGGCTATACTGTTGTAGCAAATTACAGAAGCGGAATTGAATTTAATAACGGCACTATATAT
>Ga0209121_10001207_pt1 | contig 27118 bp, 23 predicted proteins | sample Cruoilmetagenom3_FD_187292 | JGI IMG/M metagenome (GOLD analysis project Ga0209121, IMG submission 187292) | Oil polluted marine microbial communities from Coal Oil Point, Santa Barbara, California, USA - Sample 3 (SPAdes) (version 2) | ecosystem: Environmental > Aquatic > Marine > Oil seeps ...
TTGAACAACATCGAAAAGTTGCTGTTCACTTGCTCAAACGCGGTTAACAGACGTTCGCGGCCTTCACGGTTCAGGCTGTTGATACCGTTGCGCAAGGTGCGAATGGCTTCTTCAAGGTCATTTTTTTCAGCCACCAAAGTGTCGTGTTCTTCTTCCACTTCTTTGGCGTCTTCTTCGGCGCGCAGATTGACCGCACCCAAGGCGTCACGCTGACGTTTCAGGCGGTTCACATCGGCCTCAATCGCATCAGCGGCCGGCATGTTTTCGGGGTCCGCCTTGAGAGACCCCAGCAATTGCGCGGGTGTGGTTTCCTGCTCATCTGCGATACGTTCGGACGCGGCGTTCAATGTCTCTCGGGCGGCCTCTGTGCGGGCCTCAGAACGGGCCCGCGCCTCGCGTGCCTCGGATGCGTGGCGTTCTGCGTCACGCTCCGTTTCGACCGCTGTGCGCGCCGCGCCTTCGGCCGTGGACAGCGCATCAGCGGCCTCAGCCCGGCGCGCCTCGGCAGTAGAGATCGAGCGGCCAAGTTCATCCCGTTTGGCGCGGATCTCATCAGGGGCTTGGGTTGCTTGCTTCAATTCCTCTTGCGAGGTGACCTTGCGCTCGGCCAGTTCTGCACTGCGTTTTTCTGCGGTGTCCAAACGGTGGCGCCAACCGCTTATTTCCTTGGTGACTTCCTGCGCACGGCGGGTGCGTGCCTCGCCTTCCCGGCGCAATTCATCATGGGCTGAACGTTTGGACATCATGGTCATACGCGCCGCTTCGACGGTCATTTTGACGTCTTCGATCTCGCTTCGTGCGGCGTCCAGATCGCCCAGATTACCCAGTGCAGCAGACGCTTCATCCAGCCGCTTGCGGGCACCCAACGCTTCGTCTTCATGCCGGGTGACGGCCAGCCCCAATGATTCAAGGCGCGACTGCGCAAGGTTGCGATCGGCCTCGGCCCGGCTGAGGGCGCGGCTGGCGTCATTCATCGCCAGATCGGCGGCGCGGCGGGCCTCACGCGCATCTTTGTCGGCTTGGGTCAACTGTGTCAGCTGGGTGCTCAGCACATCATGGGCGGCGCGGGCACCATCGGCACGCGCGCTAACATGCTCCAGCTCTTGTTTAAGCTCTTCCAGACGGTTGAGTTGTTGCAGGCGCAGGGCAGCGGTGCTGGGGGCATCTTCGGCCCAGGCGCGAAAACCGTCCCACCGCCAAAGGTCGCCTTCCATGCTGACCAGACGCTGGCCCGGTTGCAAAAGCGGTTGCAGACGCGGCCCGTCATCGACATCGACAACACCGATCTGGCTGATGCGACGCCCCAAAACATGTGGGGCGCTCACATAGTTGGATAGCGCAACAACCCCTTCAGGCAGGATTTGCGGCGTAGAATATCCGGGCAGCGCGGCCCAGCCAGAGGGGCCGTCGGCCTCAACTTCGGGTGCGCGCAGATCATCGGCAAGGGCCGCACCCAGCGCCTTTTCATAGCCCGATTGCACATGCAGCTGATCCATGACCTGCCCGCCTTCGGCGGTGTCACGCTCCACCAGCCGGGCAAGGGCCGATACTTCGGCGCGCAGGGCGTTCACTTCGCCGTCGGCCTCAGAGCGTTCAGCACGGGCATCCGCTTCGCGCGCTTGTGCATCCGCGCGCGCCTGATCGGCACTGGCAAGGGCAGCTTCGGCGGTGGCGGTGGCCTCGGTGGCCGCTGTTTCAGCGGCACCGGCGGTATCAAAATCATTCAGCGCAGTTTGCAGAGCCAGCTGAGATTGTTCTACTGCCGCACGGGCGCGGGTGGCTTCATCTTCACTGCGGGTCAGGGTTTTTTGGCTGTCATCCAACAGGCGCTGCGCAGATTGGTGGCGCGCCGCCAGACGGGCGACATCTTCTGTGCGGGTGGACAGATCACTTTCGCGGTCCTGCAGGATACTGGCCGCCGAGCGCGCCTCGCCCATGGCCTCTTCCAGTCGTGCATCATGCCCATCGCTGGCCTTGGTCAGCTCTTTGGCTTCCCACTCCAGCCGCTCAATTGTTTCGTCGGCATCCCGGTTCAGCCCGCTTTCGCGCTCGATATCCAGGGCCAGCTGTTCAATGCGGTTTTGCAGCGTTTCGATCCGCGACAACGCAGTGGCTTCCTGATCATCCAGAGTGTCACGTTGCACTTGCAGACGTTGCAGGATAGCGGCCGCTACGGCCTCTTCCTCACGCAGGGACGGCAAGGCTTCATCGGCCTTGGCACGGGCTTTGACCGCGGCGCGCGCACCAGCTTCTGCCTGGGCGGCCAATGTGGTGCGCTCGCGCAATTCATCCTCGGCCATAGCGCGCGCGTGATCCGCCTCTTTCCAGCGACGATAGAGCAGCAGCCCCTCAGACTGGCGCAGCTCTTCGCCGATCTGGCGATAGCGCGCGGCCTGGCGGGCCTGACGGGCCAGTTGCGCCAGTTGTGCTGCCAGTTGTTCGATCACATCATCAACGCGGGTCAGGTTGCTTTCGGCACCTTTCAGCTTCAGCTCGGCCTCATGGCGGCGTTGGTACAGACCCGAGATACCGGCGGCCTCTTCCAGAATACGGCGCCGGTTTTTGGGCTTGGCGTTGATCAGTTCCGAAATCTGGCCTTGCCGGACCAAAGCGGGCGAATGCGCGCCGGTTGAGGCATCAGCAAACAACATCTGCACGTCACGCGCACGCACATCCTTGGTGTTCACTTTATAGGCGCTGCCCACATCACGGGTAATGCGGCGAATGATGTCCAGATTGTCACTGTCATTAAAGCCAGCAGGCGCCAGACGATCAGAGTTATCAATATGGATCGACACTTCGGCAAAGTTGCGCGCAGGCCGTGTGGCCGCCCCGGCAAAGATCACATCCTCCATGCCGCCGCCACGCATGGCCGTGGGCCGGTTTTCCCCCATGACCCAGCGCAACGCTTCGAGGAGATTGGACTTGCCACAGCCATTTGGCCCCACAACACCAGTCAGCCCGTCGGCAATGATCAGGTCCGTCGGGTCCACAAAGCTTTTGAAGCCGGTCAGTCGTAGTTTGGAAAACTGCAAGCGTCATCCCTTAATCAGCGCCGGTGATTCCGGTCTTATATCTAAATGTGGGCGGGCAATCGTGGTTGAGTCAACGAAGAACCCCCCATATGGGGCGATTGAGCTAGTTATCCACAAGATATTGCGGAAATTCACGCCTTCCTCACCATTTTAGGGTATTCATTGTCGGGTCTCAATCCAACAAACTGCAACGCCCCCCCCTACGCGCCCAATGAGCAGCCGCCAAACAGGTGACACCGGTGCCGTGCATCGCATGCGGTTGTGCGCGCGGGCCGGAATCCGCCTTGACGAGTCCGGCGCTGATCTGCATAGCTGATTGGGCATGGTTCCCATTAGTGATGCAAAGCATCGGGGATCAAACTGGGAATGACGTGACGGCGGACCCATATCGGGAGCCAATTCGTCAGCCGCCCCCGCGACTGTGAGCGGTGAGTGCGCACTCAATACCACTGGGCCGTTTGCCCGGGAAGGGAGTGACCGCACTTTGACCCGCAAGCCAGGAGACCGGCCATGCAAATGAAACCTAACAAACACGCCGTCGGGGTTGACGGCTACGGAGGAACAGATATGCATATCGAACCCGGCATCGTAGATGGCGCAAAAATGGTACTCGGCTATGGCACAGCTGCCGCAGCGGGCACATACACCCTGAAACTGGCCTGGGATCTGGTCAAAACCGGCGGCATTGCCAAGCTGGTTGGCGGAACATTTGCCGCGACAGTCCTGACATTCATCTTTTTCCAGGTGCTGCCACACTACCCTGTTGGCGTATCTGAGGTTCACTTCATTCTCGGCTCGACGTTGCTGCTGCTTTTTGGCGCCGCACCTGCCGCCATTGGCCTTGCCGTTGGTCTGCTGCTTCAGGGCATGTTGTTTGCACCCTTTGACCTGCCGCAATACGGCATCAACATGACCACACTGCTGGTTCCTCTGTTTGCCATCAACGCGCTGGCCAGCCGTATCATCAAACCCGACACGGCCTATGTTGATCTGAGCTACACTCAGACACTTGCCCTTTCGACAGCCTTTCAGGGCGGCGTTGTAGCCTGGGTGGCCTTCTGGGCGTTCTACGGTCAGGGCTTTGGTGCCGAAAACATGGTCGCAGTGAGCAGCTTTGGCGCGGCCTACATGCTGGTTGTGATTATCGAGCCTTTGGCCGATCTGGCGGTTCTGGCCGGTGCAAAAGCTGCGCGTGATCTGGGCCTGGGCCGTTTCCTGACCCACCGTTTGTATCACGCCGCTTAATCGCGCCGTTTTACCAAACCCTCTGATACATTCGGCGGCGCCCTGAAATGGGGGCCGCCGTTTTCACAGTTATTCACAGGATACATCCGACATGCCTGCTAAAATTCCCGCCACTGTTGTTACTGGTTTTCTGGGCGCCGGTAAAACCACGCTGATCCGGCACATGCTGGAAAACGCCCAGGGCAAACGCATCGCTTTGATCATTAATGAATTTGGCGATCTGGGTGTCGATGGGGACATCCTTAAGGGGTGCGGCGATGAAACCTGCACCGAAGATGACATCATGGAGCTGAGCAATGGCTGCATCTGCTGCACCGTAGCTGAGGATTTCGTGCCCACCATGCAAAAGCTGCTGGAGCGCGAAAATGCCCCCGATCATATTGTCATTGAAACCTCTGGCCTGGCCTTGCCCCAACCTCTGGTGCGGGCGTTCAACTGGCCCGAGATTTCCACCCGCGTTACCGTCGATGGCGTCGTGACTGTGGTGGATGGCAAGGCCGTTAGCGAAGGCCGCTTTGCCCATAACGTCGCCGCAGTGGATGCCCAGCGCGCGATGGATGAAAACCTAGATCACGAAACGCCGCTATCTGAATTGTTTGAAGATCAGGTGGCCTGCGCTGATATGATCGTCGTCAATAAATCCGACCTTCTGGGTGCGGATGAGGTTGAAACGTTAATCGGCAAGCTGCGCAGTGACAGCCGTGGCGGCGTGCAGGTGGTCAAGGCCACCATGGGGGCCCTGCCGGTTGATGTTTTGCTGGGTCAGGGTATCGGCTCGGAAAATGATCTGGAGGCGCGCCACGAGGTGCATCACCATCATCACGATCACCATGATGATGACGGCGATCATCACGACGATCATCATCACCACCATGATCACGATCATGATGAATTTGAGAGCTTTGTTGTCACCCGCGCCGAAATCACCGATCCAGCGGCCTTTGCACTGCGCGTGGCGGATATCATCCGCGACCATGACATCCTGCGCCTTAAGGGCTTTGCTGCGGTCACAGGCAAACCCATGCGCCTGACGATTCAGGCCGTTGGGCCGCGTGTTGACAGCTATTTTGATCAACCCTTTGGCACCGGCACGCGTGAAACCCGGTTGGTGGTTATCGGGCAGGCCGGTTTGGACCGCGCGGCGATTGAGGCCGCATTGGCCGCCTAATGCTGATTGTTGAGCCCGGCGACCCACGCGCGCCAGATGCAAGCGCACTTTTGCTCTCCAGCCATGCGCTGATGCAAGAGCTGTTCCCGGCTGAGGACATTTACGCGCTCGACATTGATGAACTCTGCGCACCGGCCATCCGGTTTTTCATCGCACGCGACACAAGCGGTTTGCTCGGCACCGGGGCTCTGGCAGTCCGCGAAGGTTACGGCGAAGTGAAATCCATGTTCACCGCCCCAAATGCACGCGGCAGAGGGGTTGCGTCAGCCCTCCTGCGTCAGATCGAGGACGAGGCCCGCACAGAAGGCCTTCATGCGCTGAAGCTGGAAACCGGCGAGGAATTGCCCGCGGCGTGCCGTCTGTACGAGCGAAATGGTTTTACCCGTTGCGGTATATTTGGCGATTACGCCCCAAACACCACCAGCGTTTACATGGAAAAGCCGTTATGAATCTAAATTGGCGCCTTCGCCTTGGCTGCGGCTTTCATCCGTGCCAACAATTCGGCCTTGTCCTCGCGCTGCCCAAAGGGCTTTTTCAACGATCCATGCGCGTTATGCTCGGCGTGTCGCGGTGCGTTCTTACCCTTTTTGGGCGCGCCGGCTGCTTTATAGTTCATGATCTGATCCTCACATTTGTGGCACCCCTAACACGAGAGTTTCACTAATGCACCTGCTCGCTGCCACTCCGGGAAGTATCGATGACGGCACCGAGCCGGTTGATCTGGGCCAGACACCATCGGATGTCGTGTTTATCTCGGCTGCCGATACCGAATTGGCCGCGCTGAGCGAGGCGCGCGCCGAGATGCCCAATCCTGTGGGCCTGCGGCTTGCCAATATGACCCACCTGCAACACCCGATGTCTGTGGATATGCACCTAGACAATTGCGCCACGCAGTCTCGGCTGGTCATCGCCCGTGTTTTGGGTGGCACAGGGTACTGGCGCTATGGCGCCGAACAATATGCGGCGCGCTGCTATGAGGCCGGTGTTGCGTTGGCCCTGCTGCCCGGCGACGACAAACCAGACGAGGAACTGCGCCAGCTGTCCACCGTATCTGACGAGGATTACGACGCCCTCTGGGCCTATCTGGTTGAAGGCGGCCCAGAAAATTCGACGAATTTTCTAAGCTACGCCCGGTTTATGCTGGAGCACACCGAACCACCCGCCGCAGCCAGCCCGTTGTTGCGGGCCGGGGTGTATTGGCCCGGTTCCGGTGTCGCCGATCTGAACACAGCACAGGCGGCTTGGGTCGAGGGTCAGCCGATCGTGCCGCTGATCTTTTATCGCGCGCTGGTGCAGGGCGCGGGCCTGAACCCGATCAACCGCATGGTGCGCGCGCTTTTGCGGCAGGGATTAAACCCTCTGCCGGTCTTTGTCGCATCCCTCAAAGATCCGGTTTCAGTGGCGACATTAGAACAATTGTTCACCTCAGCCCCACCTGCTGTCATCCTCAACTGCACGTCCTTCGCGGTTGGATCACCTCACGCTGGCGATCAAAGCCCGTCCAACCCGCTGTCCAGCAGTTTCGCCAATGGCGCGCCAGTGTTTCAGGCCGTGTTGGCAGGATCAACCGAGGCCGCCTGGGTTGAAGGTTTGAATGGCCTATCTGCCCGCGATATCGCCATGAACGTGGCCCTGCCCGAGGTAGATGGGCGCATCCTGTCACGCACAATTTCGTTCAAGGGCGAGGCGTTTTTTGACGCGGCCACCGAATGCCCCATCGCCACCTATCGCGCCCAGGGTGACCGGGTCGAATTTGTGGCACAACTGGCGGCCAACTGGGCCAAGCTGCGCACCACCCCCGAGCCTGACCGCAAAGTGGCGCTGGTGTTGGCGAACTACCCCAACAAAGACGGGCGACTGGCCAATGGCGTGGGCCTCGATACACCAGCAGGTACAGTGCATGTGCTGGAATTGCTGCAACAGGCTGGCTACCGTGTTATGGGGCGCCCATCTGACAGCGATACCCTGATGCAGGCCGTCATGGCCGGGCCAACCAACTGGTTGAGCGACCGCGCACAGCGCACGGGCGGCGTGCGCCTTTCCATGGCCGATTATCAGATCGACTATGGCCAACTGCCGTGGGAATTGCGCGAGGCGATGGAAACGCGCTGGGGCAAACCCGAGCAAGACCCCTTCTATACCGCTGGCGAGGTGGATTGCGGATACTTCAGCCTGTCAGTGCTGGAATTTGGCAATGTCGTGGTCGGCCTTCAGCCTGCACGCGGCTATAACATTGATCCAACCGACACCTATCATTCGCCCGATTTGGTGCCGCCCCACAATTATCTGGCCTTCTATTTCTGGCTGCGACACCAGTTTCGCGCACATGCGATCGTGCATATGGGCAAACACGGCAACATGGAATGGTTGCCGGGCAAGGCATTGGCGCTGTCAGCCAATTGCTGGCCCGAGGCGGTGCTGGGACCGATGCCACATCTCTACCCATTCATCGTGAATGACCCCGGCGAAGGCACACAAGCCAAACGCCGCGCACAAGCGGTGATCATCGACCACCTGACACCCCCCCTAACCCGCGCCGAAACCTACGGGCCCTTGAAAGAACTCGAAGCACTTGTCGATGAATATTACGAGGCCGCAGGCGTTGATCCGCGCCGGATTGAGTATCTGCGCCGGGAAATCCTGACACTCACCTCTGCCACCGGTCTGGCCACGGACGTTGGCATGGCAGGCGAGGACGAAGACCGCGATCTGGCCAAGCTGGACGCCTATCTGTGCGAGCTGAAAGAGGCGCAAATCCGTGACGGGCTGCATATCTTTGGCCAATCCCCCACAGGCCAGCAAGCGTTGGACCTGACCATTGCACTGGCGCGTGTACCGCGCGGCATGGGTAAGGGGGGTGATGCCTCCCTGATCACAGCATTGGCACAGGATTACGACCTCGGGTTTGACCCGCTCGATTATGATATGGCGGCTCCCTGGTCTGGGCCTCAGCCCGATGCTCTCATAGCGATGTCAGGCGATCCATGGCGCAGCACCGGCGACACGGTTGAGCGGCTTGAACTATTTGCGCAACATATCTTGCGGGATGGTGGGCGGGGCGTCGTGGGCCTTGGTCCACGCGCGTCGTGCGTCATCACCGAAATCCACTCAAATATTGCCCCTATTGTGGCGGCCTGCGGAGATGCCGAAGGCCAAGCTCTGCTCACGGCCCTCAACGGGCACGCCATCGCCCCCGGCCCGTCGGGCGCCCCGACACGCGGCCGGCTTGATGTGCTGCCCACTGGCCGAAACTTCTTTTCGGTTGATAGCCGCGCTGTGCCCACACCAACGGCCTGGGCCTTGGGGTGGAAATCCGCCAATATGCTGATCGAAAAGCACCTGCAGACCGAAGGCGACTGGCCGCGTGCCTTGCTGATTACCGCCTGGGGCACTGCCAATATGCGTACCGGTGGTGACGACATCGCTCAGGCACTGGCGCTGATGGGGGTCAAACCCAAATGGGACAGCGCCAACCGCCGCGTCACCGGGTTTGAGGTGTTGCCACATACCGTGCTGGGCCGCCCTCGCGTGGATGTCACGCTGCGTATTTCCGGCTTTTTCCGGGATGCCTTTCCGCAGCTGATTTCACTGGTCGATAGTGCCGCGCGCGCAGTCATGGCCCTAGATGAGCCTGATGACATAAACCCTGCCGCCGCACGGGCGCGCGCTGAGGGAATTCAGGCGCGTGTCTATGGCTCCAAGCCCGGCGCTTATGGCGCGGGATTGCAGGCGATGATTGACGAGCGGCTTTGGGCCAACAAGGCCGATCTGGCCGAGGCCTATCTGACATGGGGCAGTTACGCCTATGGCGCCGGATCTGAGGGCGCCGCTGATCGTGCCGGGTTTGAGGCCCGTCTGTCTCAGGCCGAGGCGGTCGTGCAAAATCAGGACAACCGCGAGCACGATATTCTGGACAGCGATGATTATTATCAGTTCGAAGGCGGTGCTGCGGCGGCGATCAGCACGTTGCAAGGTCGGGACCGACCGATTTATCACAATGACCATTCGCGCCCCGAGCGCCCGGTGATCCGCACCCTGGACGATGAGATTGGCCGCGTTGTACGCAGCCGTGTGGTAAACCCCAAATGGATCGAAGGCGTCAAACGCCACGGCTATAAGGGCGCGTTTGAGATTGCCGCGACGGTGGATTACCTCTTTGCCTTTGCAGCCACGACGGGCGCTGTACGCGGGCATCATTTTGATCTGGTCGAGGCCGCCTTTTTAGAAGACGAGGCCACGCGTGATTTCATCGCCGAGCACAATGCCCCAGCCCTGAGAGAGATTGCTGAGCGGTTACAGGAAGCGATTGATCGCGGGCTTTGGGCACCGCGCTCCAATTCGGCACACGCGCGCATCGCGCAGCATCTTTGAAAAACGTATTGTTCATTTGCGGTAAGGCGCGCAAACGCAGCCCGACAGCCGCACAAATCGCAGGTAAATGGCCCGGTATAAACGCCGATTTCGCAGGCCTGAGCCACGATGCGGACGAACAGATCACTGCCCGGCATCTGGATTGGGCCGACATTTTTTTTGTTATGGAAGCGCGACAATTGCGCCAACAACACCCATGGCTGCACGGGCACATTTGCCCGCCAAAGACGCTGTGCTTGTTTGATGCCAGGGGCGCGCGTGCAAATGCCAGCCCATGAGCAAAGGGTCTAAATCCCTGGCTTGCAAACCAGTTCAACCTTGTCCCGATAAAGCTTGTTGTAATCACAATCATACTCCAGCGTGCGCGGCTCGGGCGAGGATGACCCAGCCCCGCAATCCAGGCTGGCTTCGATCAGCACCTGATCACCATCCATGCGTTTCACCCGGCAGCCGGTGGATTTTTCAATCGCCACTTTGGCGCGCGGCATCACCACCTCGGGCCGTGGCGCCCATTCGGTGTTCACACGCAACGCCAGTGCCCGATTGCCATCGTGGCGCACATCAAACGTGCTTTCGCCCACGGTGATCCGCTGCCCGGCAATCCCGCGATATTCGGGCGGGGGCGTATCGCACCCAGCCAGAAAAAGCAGCCCTGATATCAATCCAATCCAACGCATTATCCAACATTGCCCGCCACAACGTTAACAATTGCTTAAAGCGCGCAAATAGGCTTGCGCCAGGCGTCGCGCTCCCACACACTCGGGCCAACCCCAAGGAGGCAATGATGAGCACAGACCCCGACCGCCACGCGATGAAGATGGCCAAGAAAAAGGCCGCCCGCGACAAGATCATGGCCACCAAGACCGACGAAAAGGGCTTGATCATCATCAACACCGGCAAGGGAAAAGGCAAATCCTCGGCCGCGTTCGGGATGATTTTCCGCTGTATCGCGCATGATATGAAATGCGCCGTGGTGCAGTTTATCAAGGGCGGCATGTCCACCGGTGAACGTGACCTTATCCTTGGAAAATTCGCCGATGCATGCGCGTTTCACACCATGGGCGAGGGATTTACCTGGGAAACCCAGGACCGCACCCGCGACACCGAAATGGCCCAGGCCGCATGGGAAAAAGCCAAGGACCTGATCCGCGACGAAAGCAACAAAATGGTGCTGCTGGATGAAATCAATATCGCCCTGCGCTATGATTATCTGGACGTGAACGAAGTGGCGGCGTTTCTGGTCGAAGAAAAACCGCATATGACCCATGTGGTTTTGACCGGGCGCAACGCCAAAGAAGAGCTGATCGAAGTGGCTGATCTGGTGACAGAGATGGAATTGATCAAGCACCCGTTCCGATCCGGCATCAAGGCGCAGATCGGGGTGGAGTTTTAGGGGTGGCCCAGCAACCCCGATTTGGGCAAAACATCGGACATGGCCACCACCGCAGTTGAGGCCTTTTTGCCCTATCAAGGCGACATGTGGCGCGCATCGTAACCCTGCATCCTGTTGCAAAGGGGCGCTTGCGGAACGCCTAAAGTGGTCATATCATTTGACCAGTCCAGCCCGAGGCCCCTATGCCATACCAAAAAGTCACGCCCGAGAAGCTGTCTTCAGCCGTCACACGCCAGATTGAAAAGCTGATCCTGCGCGGCATATTGCGCCCAGGTGAGCGCCTGCCATCCGAACGTGATCTGGCTGAGAAAATGGGGGTTTCACGCCCCTCCCTGCGCGATGCAGTTGCCGAGCTGCAAGGCAAAGGCCTGCTGACCTCGCGCGCCGGATCGGGCATCTATGTGGCCGACGTGTTGGGAAGTGCCTTTTCGCCTTCGCTGATCGGGCTGTTTGCCGATCACGATGAGGCCGTCTTTGACTACATCGCCTTTCGCCGCGACCTCGAAGGGCTGGCCGCAGATCGCGCGGCGCGTCTGGCTTCGGATACAGATTTAAAAGTGATCCAGACCATCTTTGACAAGATGGAAACGGCCCATGCCTCATCCAACCCCGAAGACGAGGCGCGGCTGGATGCAGAGTTTCACATGGCAATTATCGAGGCCAGCCATAACGTGGTCATGCTGCATATGATGCGTTCGATGTTTCAGATGCTGCGTGAAGGTGTGTTTTATAACCGTCAGGTCATGTTTCGCCAACGCATGACCCGCGACATGCTGCTTGACCAGCACCGGTCCATCAACACCGCCCTTCAGGCGCGTGACCCAGGGCAGGCGCGTAAGGCCGTTGAATCACATCTGAATTTTGTGGAAAAATGCCTGTCGGATCAACAAATATCCGACAAGAACGAGGCGATTGCCAAGCAACGGTTGGATCACGAACAGGCACGATAAAGGGCGGGAAGCCCTCTCTATTATTTTACCAATTGATAAAATTTTAATTCGTGCCATACTGCACTGGTCAAAACCAAGCGCAGGAGGGGCCCATGCCCGAAACCAAGCTCACGCCAGGGATCGCCGCAGGACGGCTGGAGCCGGGCAGCTATTCCGAGAATTTTGCCGATCTACATCCACGTCTTGAAGACCACGAGGCACTTGTGGCCGCTGATCGCTGCTATTTTTGCCATGACGCCCCCTGCACCACAGCCTGCCCCACCGACATCGACATCCCTCTGTTCATCCGCCAGATCGCCACAGGCACGCCCGAAGCCGCCGCAAAGACGATCTTGTCGCAGAACATTCTGGGCGGGATGTGCGCGCGGGTCTGCCCGACAGAAACCCTGTGCGAAGAAGTTTGCGTGCGCGAAACCGCCGAGGGCAAGCCGGTGCTGATCGGTCAGTTGCAACGCTATGCCACCGATACGTTGATGGACAAAGGCGTGCATCCTTTCACCCGTGCTGCTTCAACCGGTAAAAACGTGGCAATCGTGGGGGCCGGGCCCGCCGGGCTGGCTTGTGCCCATCGGTTGGCCATGCTGGGCAATGATGTGACCATCTTTGACGGGCGCGCAAAAGCTGGCGGGTTGAACGAATTTGGCATTGCCGCCTATAAATCCGTCGATGGGTTTGCCGAGCGCGAAGTGGCATGGCTGTTGCAAATCGGAGGCATCACGATTGAGACCGGCAAGACGCTGGGCGACGGGGTGAGCCTTGCTCAGTTGCAGTCGGATTATGATGCCGTGTTCCTGGGCATCGGCCTGGGCGGCGTCAATGCATTGCGCCTGGATGGCGAGGACAAAGACGGCATCTTGGATGCGGTCGATTTTGTCGCCGATCTGCGTCAGGCGCGCGATCTTTCCAGTATCCCCATTGGCCGCGACGTCGTGGTCATTGGCGGCGGGATGACGGCTGTTGATGCTGCCGTGCAATCCAAGCTGCTGGGGGCATTGAATGTCAGCCTTGTCTATCGCCGGGGCCTTGAGAGAATGAACGCCAGCAAATTTGAGCAAGATCTGGCATCCTCCAAAGGGGTGCGGATCATCACCAACGCAAGCCCCAAAGCGGTGCATGGCAATGGCGCTGTGCGCGAGATCGAGTTCGAATATACCGATGATGATCTCACCCCCACAGGCCAGACCATCCGCCTTGCCGCCGATCAGGTCTTCAAGGCGATTGGCCAGACGCTTGAGGGCGATGATCTGCCAGATGTTGATGGCCACAAGATTGCTGTAACCGATGCTGGCCGTACCAGCATGTCAGGTGTCTGGGCCGGAGGTGACTGCGCCACGGGCGGAGATGATCTGACCGTGACAGCCGTGGCCGAAGGGCGCGATGCCGCAGAAGACATCCATGCACAGTTGAGCGGGGCCTGACCCCATGTGCTTTCTCTTTCTCCCGGGTCTCGCGCTGGGACGATGCATATCTACCCTTTGCATCCCACTGGCGCGGCCCAAGGGATGACCGGCGAGGAGACGCCTCTCCTGCCTTGTAACTGACACACCTTCCGAAAGGACATTCAAATGGCCGATCTGACATCTAATTTCATCGGAATAAAATCCCCCAATCCGTTCTGGCTGGCCTCGGCCCCACCGACGGACAAGGAATACAACGTGCGGCGCGCGTTTGAGGCCGGATGGGGTGGTGTTGTGTGGAAAACACTGGGCGAAGAAGGCCCTCCCGTGGTGAACGTCAACGGGCCGCGCTACGGCGCGATCTGGGGCGCTGACCGGCGGCTTTTGGGGCTGAACAATATTGAATTGATCACGGATCGGCCTTTGCAGACCAATCTGGATGAAATGACCCGCGTAAAGAAGGACTACCCCGATCATGCGGTGGTTGCCTCACTTATGGTGCCGGTGAATGAAGATGCCTGGAAGGCCATTCTGGAGCGCGTCGCGCAAACCGGCTGTGACGGCGTCGAGCTGAATTTTGGGTGTCCTCACGGGATGAGTGAACGCGGGATGGGCGCCGCTGTTGGGCAGGTCCCGGAATATGTGCAACAGGTGGCCGAGTGGTGCAAGACGCACACCGATTTGCCGGTGATCGTAAAGCTGACGCCCAACATTTCCGACATCCGCAAGCCCGCGCAGGCGGCCAAGGATGGCGGTGCAGATGCGGTGAGCCTGATCAACACGATCAACTCCATCACCTCGGTGAATCTGGACAATTTCGCGCCCGAACCGGCGATTGACGGCAAAGGATCACATGGCGGGTATTGCGGCCCTGCGGTCAAACCTATTGCATTGAATATGGTGGCTGAAATCGCCCGTACGCCGGGCTTGGGCGGCATTCCGATTTCCGGCATTGGCGGCGTGACCACTTGGCGTGATGCGGCCGAGTTCATGGCGTTGGGCGCCGGCAATGTACAGGTTTGTACCGCCGCGATGACTTATGGCTTCAAGATCGTGCAGGAAATGATTTCGGGCTTGTCTGAGTATATGGATGAGAAGGGATTTACCTCGGTTGATCAACTGGTTGGGCGCGCCGTGCCGAACCTGTCTGACTGGCAACACCTAAACCTGAATTACATCACCAAGGCACGGATTGATCAGGATCTGTGCATCAAATGTGGTCGCTGCTATGCGGCATGCGAAGATACATCACATCAGGCAATTACAATGTCCGAAGACCGGGTATTTGACGTGGATGACAGCGAATGCGTGGCCTGCAATCTGTGTGTAAATGTCTGCCCGGTTGAAAACTGCATCACGATGGAGGAACTGGCCCCCGGTATGGTGGATGAACGCACCGGCAAAGTGGTTGAGGAAGACTACGCCAACTGGACCACGCATCCCAACAACCCTGGGACCTGCGCCGCAGAGTAACAGAGGTTTTTCGCATGAAAAATCTAAGCAATGATCTGTGGAAACCTACGATCATCTAAAGCGTTTCGCGTAAAGCCTGACCCAGAGGTTTTGCCCGAAACGCCCACAACGTTCATATGTTGCGGCGCGCATCGCATTAGGTGTTGGCTCTCAGAACCAGCGAGTTCTCCAACGCCCGAGCAACTCGACCAGTCGCACATCTTGCTTCAAGCGCGGCTCAGTTGCTCCGATGCAGCTAAGAGTGGCGTCTATTTCGTAGGGCCAACTGTTCGCAGTTTCGGGACGCGCCAGGTCCAGGTTTTCAAGCACACGCTCCGGGTGCTTGTCGACAATATGGCCTTCACCACGTCGGACGGGCTGAGCTGCCCCAAGATCCCCAGACGGCTGCCTTCGCTGCGCAGATATGAGAGGTTCAGTCTGCTTCGGCCATGCCAAAGCCCAGATGCTTGGCCACGGTGAAGATATCTTTGTCGCCACGTCCGCACATATTCATGCAGATCAGGTGATCGGCAGGCAGATCTGGCGCGATCTTCATCACATGGGCCAGCGCATGACAGGGTTCCAGCGCCGGGATGATGCCCTCTTTTTCGCAGGACAGCTGAAAGGCCTCAAGCGCCTCAACATCTGTGATCGACACATATTCAGCGCGCTTGGTGTCATGCAACCATGAATGCTCAGGCCCGATGCCCGGATAATCCAGACCCGCGGAAATGGAATAGCCTTCCAAAATTTGCCCGTCATCATCCTGCAACAGATAGGTCCGGTTGCCGTGCAACACGCCAGGGCGCCCACCTGCCAAAGACGCGCAATGCTCCATCTTTGCGTTCACCCCTTTACCGCCGGCCTCAACCCCGATGATCTGCACGTCCTTGTCATCCAGGAATGGGAAAAACAGCCCCATCGCGTTTGATCCACCACCGATTGCGGCAATCAGCGTATCAGGCAAACGGCCCTCGGCGGCCATCATCTGTTCTTTGGCTTCTTTGCCGATGATGCTTTGGAAGTCGCGCACCATGGCCGGATAGGGATGTGGCCCGGCCACCGTACCAATGCAATAGAATGTATCACGCACATTGGTCACCCAATCGCGCAGCGCGTCGTTCATCGCGTCCTTCAACGTGCCCCGGCCCGATGTGACAGGGATCACCTCGGCACCAAGCAGGCGCATGCGGAACACATTGAGTTTTTGGCGCTCAACATCATGTGCACCCATATAAACAACGCATTTCAGGCCGAACTTTGCACAAACTGTTGCGGTTGCCACACCGTGCTGGCCAGCGCCGGTTTCGGCAATGATCCGGGTTTTGCCCATTCGACGTGCCAACAGGATCTGACCCAGCACGTTGTTGATCTTATGTGCCCCGGTGTGGTTCAGCTCATCCCGCTTGAGATAAATCTTGGCCCCGCCCAGATGCTTGGTCAGCCCTTCGGCATAATACAAAGGTGATGGGCGGCCCACATAATGGGTCCACAGATCATTCATTTCGTCCCAAAAACTCTCGTCGGTCTTGGCATGCTCATATTGCTCTTCAAGCTCAAGAATGAGAGGCATCAGCGTTTCCGAGACAAACCGCCCGCCAAACTTGCCAAACCGGCCCTTCTCATCAGGGCCAGTCATGAAGGAGTTGAATAGATCGTTCATCGTAAATCGCCTATCGCTTTGGGTCAGGGATTGAATATAGGACACAGCCCAGATTTTCCAGCGAAAAGCGGGATCAGTCGCGCAAAGCATGCCAAGGTTTCGGCATGAGCACCCAGTGATCGTTGATATAGATAAGCCCATCAAAGGCCATGCCCAGGCTCTCGCCCGGTTTCACGAATTTGAATCGCGCAATCGGATAGTCGCCCTGCATGTATTGGCGCAGGTCACCGTATCCACCGGGAAAATCCTCCAGCACAGGATCACCCTCGCGCATGGAGCCGGTGGTGCCCATCCAGACCAGAATTTGGGTTTGGCCCTCATTGGGGCCTATCTGGACGCCGGGCTGAAACATCTCATTGTACATGCTCACAAGTTTATCGGCCAATGGCGGCGCATAGACCGCGCGAATTTCCGCCTCGGACGGGCGCAACTGGGCAGTGAGTGCCACCCGATCAGCATCATGTGGCAAGAATTGTGTAAGTAAACTGCGCACATGGGCCTGAGTACCCGGCGTATCGGCAGTGTTTTTGCGATTGGATTGAACCACATCCAAAATGCTCGCCTGCGGGTTTTTGGCGCATACGCCGGTCAGGTTTTTCAGCACCGTCATAGCATTGTCAAAGCGCACAAGGCTGGTGGCATCATTGGCTTTGTCCAAATACCCCATCACCCAGGCCCCCAGCAGCACACGGTCCACATCCGAGATATCATTGAGTGTTTGCAGGCAGTTATCTGTGGGTTTAAAGCCCTCGGCGTTGGCAGAGGTTCCGCCAAGCAAACCCATGACCGCAGCGGTTAAAATCAGATGTCGCATCTATGTATCCTTCAAAAAAATTAATATTTGAAGTTTAGCGATTGTTGGCAACTTGCCTAGAGGGCAGCAATTTGTCGTCACGTTTTGCGCACGACTTGGCCCGCAACCACATATCCGGATCACTGTTCAGGAACGGGCAGGCGAACTCCACGCTTCAGGGTGTCCATGTCATAGCTGGACGATCATGTGTCATATATGGCGCGCGATTCATCGGGGGTTTTGCGCCGCAGACATCATCAAGGTCTTCGGTATTCATCGGTCTCTGCCTGTTGACCTTTCAAAGGTGTGCGGCTGGCTTGGGTGCTTGTTAATCAAGCGATTTCTTGAACCCGGTATGTGACGGCGTGAACCCGTGGCGGGTATAAAACCGGTGACTGTCGGTGCGCGCGGTGTTCATGGTCAGTTGTACCAACCTGCACCCCCCTGCCCGTGCACGCGCCTCGGCGTCACCAAGCAACAGACCGCCAACACCGTCTCCACGTCGCGCGCTATCCACTCGCACGCTTTCAATCTGCGCCCGCCGCGCCGCCGACAGGGATAGCCCACTGATGAAAGTGATCTGATAAGTTGCCGCGATGGTGCCGTCTGTGTGTTCCCCCACAATCAGATGGTTTTGGCCTTCCAGCTGCATCTGATCGAAGGCCGTCAGATATCGCTCCATATCTTGATGCTCTCGGGTGCGTCCCAGAATGTCGTCGCTCAGCAGGCGCACAATTTCCGGCACATCCTCTCGGTTGGCCTCGCGGAACTTCATACCGCCTGAGCCGCCGCTATAAACGCCCGGATCAGTCCGGGGTCTTTCACCCCCGGTGCGCTTTCCACGGCCGATGACAAATCCACCTGGCGTGCGCCTGTTATCTTGATCGCCTCGGCCACATTATCTGCCGTCAGCCCACCGGCCAGCATCCAGGGTTTGGTCCATGTGCGCCCGGCAATCAGGCCCCAATCAAACGTCAGCGCATTGCCGCCCGGGCGATCCGAACTCTTGGGGGCTTTGGTATCAACCAGCAATTGGTCCGCCACGGCTTCATACTCTGCAAGCGCGGGCAGATCATCCGCATCAGCCACACCCACGGCCTTCATCACCGGCAGGCCATAGCGCGCTTTGATCTCGGACACACGAGCAGGCGTTTCGCGCCCGTGAAGCTGCAACACATCCAGTGGTACCTTGCTGGTCAACTCATCCAGAAATTCGTTTGTCGCATCAACCACAAGCGCCACTTTGGCGATACCGTCGGGCACGCCCAGTGCCAGCTCTCGCGCGGCATCAATCGTCACATAACGCGGTGATTTGGCAAAAAAGACAAAGCCCACATAGGTGGCACCCGCATCAGCCGCCACAGCAATAGTTTCAGGTGTGGATAGCCCACAGATTTTTACACGGATGTCATTGGTCATGCAGAAGGGTTTAACTGGCTTGTTCAAGCAAGGCCAGAACCTCGTCCTTGCCGGTGTGTTTCTCGCCCTTCAGGCGTTTCACCTCGGCGCGCAATTGCGCCATCTCGCGCGATTGACGTGTCGCTTCGGCGCGCTCGCCGGCTTCGCGGATCCATTCCCACACAAAGCCGATAATCAGCCCCGCCAGGATACCCGCAAATATCACCACAAACAGCGGCAATTCATATCCGGGATTGGTGGCCACCATCCCCGAAACCTCATCCGGCCACACCCGGACCGATACCATCTGGCGATTGGCCAATGACACAAGGATCAACGCCACCGCAAAGATGGCGATCGAGGCATAACGTACATAGCGCATCGGTTACTTTCCGTTTAGGCGGTCACGCAGCAATTTGCCGGTCTTGAAAAACGGCACATGTTTTTCCTCAACATGTACACTTTCGCCGGTGCGCGGGTTGCGGCCCGTGCGTGCATCACGCTTCTTAACCGAGAAGGCGCCAAAACCGCGCAACTCCACTCGATTACCACTGGCCATGGCCTCGGTAATCTCGTGAAAAATCGTATTCACGATCTTCTCGACGTCTCGATAGGACAGATGCGGATTGTCATCGGCGACTTTCTGGATCAATTCAGATCGGATCATCTTGTGTTTTCTCCCCCGCGCTCAGCATTTGGCAGCCGCGCTTTTGAATACGACTATAGATAGAAACTCAAAAAACAAAAACAGTTTGGCACCCAAGAACACCATGATTTACATGAATTTCTTATCTGAATTAGGGAAATCTAGCATGGGGGGCGTGCAAATTCACTCTCAATTCCGCGATTGGCGCATTTCAGCGCAATATTACCAAACGTTGATTCGGTTACAAAAAACTGCTGCTAGAGAGCGGGAACAGGCACCAGCTTTGGCCGACCCGTGGCGTCAATCGCCGTGAGCACCGTAACCAACACCAACAGCGGCCTTGGGCCTGCAGTCACACTCAGCCATCCAGCGATCAACGGATAGCCGAATATCCCGACAAAGTAAGACAGCGCAAACAATTGAAGCGTCTGGGGGCCGAGGTGTTCAAGCGGTGGCACGTTATCAGGCCAGTCCGCGCAGCTTTCCCCAACAAGACCCAAAGGTTTTGCACTCACAACAGTATTGCGCTGGCGTGGATGTGCGAACTCACCTTATGAAACGCAAAAAGGCCCCGCGCATTTGCGCAGGGCCTTCCCGAATCAGAACCAAAGGTTCAGATTATTTGTCGTCGTCAGTCTTCAGCGCGGCGCCAAGGATATCACCCAGCGATGCACCTGAATCGGACGAGCCATACTGCTCAACCGCTTCTTTCTCTTCAGCGATCTCACGGGCTTTGATTGACAGGCCAAGGCGACGGGTTTTGGCGTCTACGTTGGTCACGCGCACATCCACCTTGTTGCCAACCGAGAAGCGCTCAGGGCGTTGCTCGGCACGATCACGGCTAAGGTCGGAACGACGGATGAAGCTTTTCATGCCTTCGTATTCGACTTCAATGCCGCCATCTTCGATCGAGGTGATCTCAACCGTGATGATCGAGCCGCGTTTCACGCCGCCCACTGCTTCGGCAAATTTGTCTCCGCCCAGCGCTTTGATCGACAGCGAGATACGCTCTTTTTCCACGTCCACTTCCGAGACAACGGCCGAAACCATATCGCCCTTCTTGTAGCCCTGGATCGCGTCTTCGCCACGTTCGTCCCACGAGATGTCTGACAAATGCACCATGCCGTCGATTTCGCCTTCGAGACCAATGAACAGACCGAATTCGGTGATGTTCTTGACTTCGCCTTCGACTTCGGTGCCCTCGGGGAATTGCTCTGCAAACACTTCCCATGGGTTGCGCATGGTTTGTTTCAGGCCCAAAGAAACGCGGCGCTTGGCACCGTCGATTTCCAGCACCATAACTTCGACTTCCTGAGAGGTCGAAACGATCTTGCCGGGGTGTACGTTCTTTTTAGTCCACGACATTTCTGAAACGTGCACCAGACCTTCAACACCTGGTTCCAGTTCAACAAACGCACCATAATCGGTGATGTTGGTCACGCGGCCAGTGTGCGTGCTTCCAAGTGGGTATTTGCCAGCCACCAGATCCCATGGATCTTCTTGCAGCTGCTTCATGCCCAGCGAAATGCGGTGGGTTTCTTTGTTGATCTTGATGACCTGAACCTTGACGGTTTCGCCAATCGCCAGGATCTCGGATGGGTGGTTCACACGGCGCCATGCCATGTCAGTGACGTGCAACAGCCCGTCCACACCGCCCAGGTCAACGAAGGCACCGTATTCGGTGATGTTCTTGACCACACCGTCCACATTGTCGCCCTCGGCCAGCTTGCCGATAACTTCGGCGCGCTGTTCGGCACGGCTTTCTTCCAGAATGGCGCGACGTGATACAACGATGTTGCCACGGCGACGGTCCATTTTCAGAACCTGGAAGGGTTGTTTCAACCCCATCAGCGGGCCGGCATCGCGCACGGGGCGCACATCAACCTGAGAACCGGGCAGGAACGCAACTGCGCCGCCCAGATCAACCGTAAAGCCACCTTTGACACGGCCAAAGATCGCGCCTTCAACACGCTCTTCGTCGGCATAGGCTTTTTCCAGACGATCCCAGGCTTCCTCGCGGCGGGCCATCTCACGGCTGATGACAGCTTCACCGCGGGCGTTTTCCGCCGAGCGCAGGAAGACTTCAACTTCATCGCCAACAGCGATTTCAGGAGCTTCACCAGGGTTTGCGAATTCTTTAAGCTCGACACGGCCTTCCATTTTGTAGCCGACGTCGATGATGGCTTGGCCCGCTTCGATTGCGATGACTTTGCCTTTGACAACTGATCCCTCTTCGGGCGTGTCCATTTCGAAGCTTTCGTTCAGGAGGGCTTCGAATTCCTCCATAGATGTGTTCTGAGCCATGTGGCGTTTCAATCCTAACAAATCGTTTTTATCTGGCCGCGCGGTTGTATCCGCCGGTCTTGGGGGTTCATTGGTCAGACAAAGCCCAATGCGGTATCGCAAAACAAATAGGGCCGGTGCTCCCGACCCTGCTCACTCATTAATCCCGCGACGGTCTCCGCCGTGTCGACAAGAGCCATATAGACACCCGCATGCAGTTAATCAAGGCCAAAGCAGCTGGATGAGCAGACCCCGGCCCAAAGGGAATGCCCGCACCGCACATGCAAATGATGCACGATCACCCCTGCCGCTCAGATATAATCTCAATAGCAAGGTCAACTGCGTCTTTGATGCTCAACTCAGAGGTATCAAGCAACACTGCATCCTCAGCTGCCTTCAGCGGGGCCGTGGTGCGCGCGCTATCGCGGGCGTCACGTTGGCGCAGATCATCCAACACCTGTTCAAAACTGATGTCGTGGCCTTTGTCCGTCAGCTCGATCAGGCGGCGCGTGGCGCGGATGTCATCACTGGCCGTCACAAAAAGCTTCACCTGTGCGTCGGGGCAGATCACTGTGCCAATGTCGCGCCCATCCAATACCGCACCGCCAGATCGTGTGGCAAAAGCGCGCTGAAAATCCACCAGCGCCTCGCGCACTTCGGGGATTGCGGCCACCCGGCTGGCGGCCTGCGCCACCTCGGGCGTGCGCAAATCATCCGCTCCGAGATCACCGGGGCCAAGCGTGCGGGCGGCCTCAACCGGATCAGTGCCGTCCAGAGTGCGCCGCCCCGTGGCCCGGTACAAAAGCCCGGTATCCAGATGTGCATATCCAAAATGCGCCGCAACCTCGCGTGAGATCGTGCCCTTGCCAGCCGCTGCCGGCCCGTCGATTGCCACTGTAAATGTCATGATCTGTGCCTAGCCGATGCAGTGAGAGGCCTCAAGACCCGTCAGAAATCGAAACTTGTCTGAGGCGGCGAATATGGCTCGATCACGCTTTCACCTTCACTCTCAGCGGTCAGGGGTTTGATCCGGTGATGTTCAAACCTCCCGTCCCACTGCGTGCCCAGATGGTCCTGTGCGGCGGCCCTCTGCATGGTCCCATTCAGCCACTCGGTCATGTCATCGGGCGACAGGATCACCGGCATTCGGTTGTGAATATGAGCGATCTGAGGGCTGGGTTCACGGGTAAGGATCACACAGCCCTGCCTGTCCAGGCTGCGCAGCCCGGCAAAGAATAACACCGGCGCGTTGCGTTTGACCGTGATAAACATCGGTTCTTTGCGCCCTGATGCGGTGGGCCATTCAAAATACCCCAGCGCCGGGATCATACAACGGCCATGGGCCCACTCATCATGCCAAAAACCGGTGTTTTCAATCTTGGCATTGATCAACCCTCGCCCGCCCGGCGGTGTGATCTGCCAGTTGGCCGTGGTCAGCATGGGCGTTTTGCCCTGTTGCACCACCAATGCAATGCGGTTGGTCGGCCGGATGTGATAGCCCCCTTTGGGCGGTTGCGCGTCAGCATCCACAGTCGCGCCGGGGGTCAAAAACCCCTCAACGATCTCAACCATTTGCTTTTGGGTCAGATGGCCGGCTGCAAAGCGTCCACACATAGGCGCATTATACCTCCGGGTCTGGCGTAAGTAATCCATGGGCGCGGGCAATGGTACATTCGCGCTCAGACCGGGGGGCGTGGGCGATAAACTCGCTGCCGCCACAATGCACCAGCTTAAGGGCCCCGATCAATGTGCTGTCATAATGGCCATTCAACAGCCAAATACCCTCAGCGGACAGCTTGTCCCGCGTGCCACCGCCGCCATCAGCGCGCAAACGGCGCATGAAATCCTTTTGCTGGGCTACGGCCTCAATCACATCCCGGTCAATGGCGCGGTCCTGCACTTCGCGGAACAGCTGCATCACCCGTGCGTTGCCCGAGGTCGCGGCAAAGATACGCTCAACAGCGTCTTCCGGCACGGTGCCCCAAAAATTGCGCGGATAGGGGTGATCGACCAGCAGCCAAAGGATATGCCGGAACCCTTCGGCCGATACCGATTTCTTGGCATCTTTGTTCTGACTCAGGCTGAGCGCCGCCTCGCGCGCCACGATCAGGCCCAGATAACACCGCGCGCGTGTCTCATCGGCGGCCAGCACCAAACAGGGCTGATCAACCGCTTCGGTCGGGATCATCCAGGTGCTGCCCATGGTGTGTTTGATGTCCACGTCATGGCCAAGGATCACCGTGTCCAACCTGCCTTTGGGCAGGCGCAACATGGCGCGCAGCTCGATCTCGACCCGCGTGCCAATATAAGTTTTCTCGGTCTTTTCCAGATCACCGTAGGCACGCCGCCCGGTTTTGGGGGTCATGATCACATCATCAATGCACGATCGCAGCATCGCCGCCACTTTGCGGGCCAGCGCATCGGCGCCGCCAGCCCGATCGGTGATGTCATCCGCAATGGCACGCAGCAACTCATAATCCCGGTGCCCATGAGTGACCTCGCTGGGGGGAATGTTGCGCTTCATGTTGGATCAGCCGCTAACCGCGTGCAGCACCCGTTTGCGCAGCGCCTTGGCCACCTGAGCCCCCACAGCCTGCGCCACCGGTGGAGGAAAGGCATTGCCCACCTGACGATACGCGTTGGTTTTGGCCCCGGTGAAATGCCATTCATCCGGGAAGCCCTGAATGCGTGCCACCATTGGCACGGTCAAACGCGGCATGCCGTTATGGAACGGATCAGGTGCCTCGGGCGCAATGGTGCGCCCCTCAACACCCAAGGTGGCCCAAGCAGCGCGCGCACGCGTCGGCCCCAGATCAGGCCCGCCATGTTTTTTGGATCCGCCAACAATTGTCGGGGCAATCTCATCGGCCTTGTCAGCCCAATCCTGGGCCCCGCGCCAGCCGCGTGCCGCCATCAGATCACCCAATGTTTCGCCCACCGTGGGCGGGTTATGTGGGTTCGGCTCGGGCCAGTCAAAGAACTCAGATCGCGCGTCTTGCACCGCGACGATCACCACCCGTGGGCGCAATTGTGGAACACCGAAATCAGACGCATTCAAAAGCCGCCAATCAGTTTTATATCCCAACTTGCCCAGTTGGGTTTTCAGCTTCTCGCGGTAGTCATGAAACACCGCATCAAGGAACCCACGCACGTTTTCGATCATCACCGCGCGGGGCCGCGCCGCATCTATAATTTCAATCGCGTCGTTGAACAGATTGCGCTCGTCCTGCTCGCCCAATTGCTTGCCCGCCACGGAAAACGGCGGGCACGGCAAACCGCCAGCCAACAGATCCATGCCGACATAGTCACCGGCACGTTCCTTAAACAGCCGCATGTCCTCCTCCAGCACCGTCCATTCGGGGCGGTTATGGCGCAGGGTGTTACAGCAATGCTTGTCGATCTCAACAAGGGCCGTATGGGCAAATCCGGCCTGTTCCAACCCCAAAGCCTGCCCGCCTGCGCCTGCGCAAAGTTCCACCGATGTCAGCATGTTGCTTGCCCTCATTTTCGCGCATTGAAGCCGGGTTGCGGGCTACGATCAACCGCGCATTCTTGCGTCCAGGTCATGTTCTTAATTTGTTCTTACAAATTCCGCACATACCACGCAACCGTAAATACCGCAGGCACACGCGCTTGGCGTGGCTTGTGCGCCACGTTTGCAGCGCGATCAATACCCACCGGCGTTTTTAACCATGCGCGTCATGAAATTGCCCGATTACCGATGAGGTATAGCACATCAAGTTGGCGCCCCTACCCAAGCAAGCCGCCGACACCACACGGGAGTCGACAGATGAAGTTGAGTGTAATCTTATTGGCCGCAGCCCTGCCCACCACCGCGCTGGCAGGCCCTGATCGGCTGTCATTCCTGTTGGGAACTGAACATTTCGGCGCGACCCAGGATTTTCAGGAGATTAACCCCGGTGCGTTTCTGACCTGGGAGCAAAAGACCTTCGATTACTCGGTCGGTGCCTTTTACAACAGCTATTCCGAAGTGTCGGTGCTGGCATCAATCGGGTATTCCTATGAACTCCTGCCCGAGTTCGAAGTGGGCGTTTTTTCGGGGTTGGCGCTCTATCCCGGCGATGGTCACAGGTTTGATGCATCCGTTGGCGATGTGGTGCCACTGGTTGGCCTGCAAACCCGCTATCGCAACATTTTTGCACAGCTCATTCCCGCAGAAGGCACATCGGTTGATTCCCTGCTGGCGGTGGGGCTGACGTTCAATCTGGACTAGGCTAAACTGCGGATCACAGCGCATTTCGACACTTGCGCTCATGCCAAAAAGCGAGATCAGGCGAGTGGAGCGGGTAGCGGGAATCGAACCCGCACCTTAAGCTTGGGAAGCTCGCATGATACCATTTCACCATACCCGCATATCCGGGCGCATCCCTAGTTCAAGCAGGTTTGAACGTCAAGAAACCTTGTGCGTTGTCCTTAGGATTGACCATTCGATGCACAATCACCCAACTTGAGCTGAACGTCGCCTCGAAAGCAACTGCCCGCCCCCATTTCAGACAGCCAACTGCTGTCCCCATAGGACCGGACCTTTCCGGCACCCATCGCCTATGGCCCTGACCAAACCGAAGGGCTGATCAAATATGCCGATTTGACCGCCGCCGCTGGAGCTCTCACGGTTAGGACAGCACCATAGCAAGCACGGCCTACCCCCGTCGGCGCCTACGCCGTCCGCCACCTTCGCCGCCGGCACCACCATCGCCACCGCCGCCGGTGTTGAAATTCACGTCCGGCAAAGTGACAATGCTGCGCAGAATGGGAAAAGGCTCTACCGAATTGGGGATATTTGAGGCGTTTACGAAATGCTCTTGAAAGCGCGGTTCAATCGCGGTTTCGATCTTGTGAATCTCGTGCACGGTTGCTTCAATTTCGCTGCGCGCCTCGGTGTTCAGCAGGGCAATGCGCGCGCCGGTGCCCGCGGCGTTGCCTGCCGATGTGACCTTGTCCAACGGTGCATCAGGGATCATCCCCAAAACCATTGCATGTTTCGGGCTGATATGTGCGCCAAACGCACCTGCCAGCACCACACGATCCACATGATCCACACCAAATTTATCCATCAGCAATCGCGCGCCAGAATAAAGCGCCGCCTTGGCCATCTGTATTTCTCGGATATCGCGGTTGGTAACGGTGATCACCGGCCCGCCCTCGGCACTGCCATCCCACACCATGTAGGAATAGGTGCGCCCATCAAGGAAGCATTTATCCGTGCCGGTTTGTTCTGGCGCGCCAATCAGCCCAGGCCCGTCAACGATACCATGGATGCGCATTTCAGCCACCATTTCGATGATCCCTGAGCCGCAAATACC
>Ga0209121_10001208_pt1 | contig 27080 bp, 21 predicted proteins | sample Cruoilmetagenom3_FD_187292 | JGI IMG/M metagenome (GOLD analysis project Ga0209121, IMG submission 187292) | Oil polluted marine microbial communities from Coal Oil Point, Santa Barbara, California, USA - Sample 3 (SPAdes) (version 2) | ecosystem: Environmental > Aquatic > Marine > Oil seeps ...
CCTGCAAGAGCAAGGCTAATATATATAATTGTAGTCGGAACAAATGTTAAAAGCAGTAAACCCGTAGCGCCTATTGTCAATAATATTTGATCAGCCCTTACAACTCCAAATTTTACACTCAATTTTGGGGTTATCCATACTCCTAATATAAGCGGAATGAATACGGCTACAAGCAATAGGATAGTAGATGATTGCGTTACATAATCGGCCAAGTAAAACATCGAACCAATAATCAACGATTGCATAAATATGCTCATAAAATTGGCTGAAATAAGAACAATAAACGATTTGCTTTTAAAAGTATATTTTATAGCATCTTTAATTTTGAGAGGTTCATCTACTTTTGTAAATTCTGGACGTTCTTTAAACTTAAATGTAGTATATAATATAAAGAGAGTTCCAACGATTCCAACTGCTATCATGGCTATTTGTAAAGGAAATATTCCTTGTTCTTTTCGGAAGAAGTCTGGAATTAGGAATCCTAAAATCATTCCTATTAAACTAAAAAATGAAGCAAATACAGATAATTTATTTCTTTCTTGTTCATCTTCAGTTATCTCCGGAAGAAGCGCTGAATATATTAGGAACACGATAGTATAGCCCGTATCATACAGGAATGTTGTTACTAACATCCACCAAAAAACTAATATTTTGTTAGGACTAATCGGGGCAAACCAAACAAGAATAAAAGATAAACCAAGAAACGGTGTTGTATACCGCATGAATGGAATTCTTCTCCCTTTTTTTAATTTTGCGCGATCAGAGTAGAAACCAAAAAGAGGGTCGTTAAAAGCGTTCCAAACAGCGTAAACAATGCTCATAATAACCACTAAATAGGCATAAGGTCCAACAAGGCCTAAATAATCGGTATAGAAAATCGATAAAAGCGAAGCATAAGTTCCACTTATCATTGATCCACCAAAGCTCGCTAAACCCCAATTTACACGTTGCTTTGTGTTAAATTTCGGAGGTGTTAAACCTAATTTTTCTGATGTAGAATTATCCATTTTATAAATCCCTTTTTTTTATAAATTTTAATTAAATAATATATTAGCATCTATTTTAACATTTTTTTTTAATAGGAAAAATTAGATTCTAGGATAATAAATGTTTATTAATAATTTTATATGTCTATTAAAAACTAGAATTTATACACTAAACATTTGTTTATTTGATCCACCAATTTCGAATTGCCATATAGAAAATTAAATGAATTATTAATTTGATTTAGGTTTTCCTTTATTTCTCCCTTTAAATAAGTAAGGTATTTTGGTAGAGCAAAACGACGTTTAAAATTTTTAATTTTTATATTTGGTACCGAATTATGAGAATTTAATAATTTACTTAACTCGTCATAAGGCTCGAATTGCAAATATAGTTGAGCAACTAAAGAATTTGTTAGGTTTTGATAAAAATCTAAGAGTTTTTCGATTTCTAATAATTGAATTTCATCGTTTGGTTCTTGGAGAAGTTCAAATCTTAATTGCGATAAAAATTGAATTATTTTACCAATATAAGAAAGCGATATGGGAAAAACCTCTGGCATGGGCAGTTTTTTAATAAAACTTCCGTTAAACCTTAAATAACCTCCAGACATGTGAAGAGTTCCGTATAATGCTTTAAATACTGAATTAATAATATCTGAATTCATTATCGAAAGTAAACAAAAATAGTCATTTGTTTTAAATGAAGGTACTGTTAAAAAGTAAAGCCCTGTTAGATTAACGTAAATACCCGGATCGTACACACAAGTAATATCCTTAGCAATTTCCCTAAAAATTATTTTTTCACTATTAAGGTTATCCCAAACTTCTTTTTTCTCTGATGGAAAGCTAAAATATGATATTTCGTGGTTTACCTTTGCGATTTTTATGCGTTTTTTGAAATCAATATAGTATTTGCCAACATTTCCAGTTCCAATTAATATTGAATTTTTATTAGAAGTCTTATTTTTACTAATATTTTTGAAGTTTTCTGCCCATTTAATGAACCCAAAAGGACGATATATAATTTTTAAACCTTTTATAACTTGTATCATTGGTTTGAAATTTGTATACAAGAAGTTAACTAAGTTAATATCAGGGGATATTGGTATTACAAATGAAGGGAGGTTTTTTATTGAATCTTGGGATAATTCAGTAATTTTTTCGTTTTGCAAATGCTTAAAATCTTTCATGCTCTCAAATTTTTTTATTAAAATCGCATTGCCCGTGTTAGTTCTTTTTTTAAAAGAAATTATTATTGGATACGCCGCTGTTTTTTGAAATATCGGTAATGAAGACACATTAATAATTTCCTTAAGCTCTGTATCTCGCAATAACATCTCCCTAATTTTCAGACCATAATCGGCTGATAAAAATTTATTAGTAGTTAAAAACGATAGGTATCCAACTCCATATTTCAATAATTTTATCGATTTTTCAATAAAAACAACACTAAGATCAAACAATCCATAAGCAGATTCAAATTTTTTTTTGATTTTTTTTTTTAATTCTACATCTAATATCTTCTTATTCTCGACGTAAGGAGGGTTTCCGATTATAATATCAATATCAGTTGATTCAAATTCAAGAAGATAATCTAAATTAAATAATTTAAAGTTCAGGTTGAGTTTAACGATATAATTTTCAATTTCGTCTAAATTTGAATCGGTACAGCCCCAATCGCCTAAAAAAGGGGCCTCAACATCCGAATATAGCCATTTTATTAGTCTTAATTTTGATATTAAGTATGCTGACTTATCAATTTCGATTCCGTATAGATTGTTTTGAATTATTTTTTTCTTAATATCGTAATCGGTGCCCCCTAACTCAAATATTTTATTGATATTAAAAAGAACTTCAGCAATGGCGATCAAAAATCTTCCCGTGCCACAAGCTGGGTCAAGTATTTTAATATTTCTTATTTTTGTTTCAAATACATCTTTAAACCTTTCATTTTTTGCGAGTAATTGTTTTAGAATAGCGTAATCCCAGTTTGCTTTAAAGATTTTTCTTAACTCTAAAAAATCGTCAAAAAAGATTCTAAAAATGTTTAATACCATAAAGTCCGCAATTGGTTGAGGAGTATAAACTACTCCACGATCTCGATTATTATTCTTTTCGGTAACTATTTCATTTTCGAATTTGTTAATTACATTTTCCAAAATTGATATCTTGTTTTTAGACGATGTCATTTTCATGGAATTATAACAAAAAAAATCGTTTCTTTGAGATTTTTTATTAACACTAATCTAATAATCAAATCCTTTATTTATAAAAATGCAAGATATTAATTTAAAAGTTAAAGTACTATTAATAGAGATAAATTAAAAATTTTACTTGCTAATAAGATTAAAAAGTGATAGATAAACCGTTTTTAGATAACATTATAAAGGAACCATATAAAATCTCTAAACTAGATTTCCACTATATTTCACAGATTTTACGAAAAGCAGAAGAGATTTTTAAAGAAGAAAAACTGTTATTAGAGTTTTACCTCGATGATTCTAAAAGCGAGGCATGGGTTATTGGAGATATTCATGGAAATTTAAAAACTTTGCATAGATTGATAGAAATAATAGATGAAAAAAAACCTGAGTTTGTAATTTTTCTAGGTGATATCGTTGATCGGGGTACAAATCAGTTAGAATGTTTAATTTTGGTTCTTGCGTTAAAAATTAGATATCCAAATAGATACTATCTATTAAAAGGGAATCACGAAACTTTGGAAATGAACAAAGCTTATGGGTTCTTCCAAGAATTTAAAAATAGATTTAACGATCAAAAAAAATTTAACGAAGTTTTAGCCGTATACAATGTACTTCCCTTTTGTGCATTAGTAAATAAAAGCATATTATGTCTGCATGGCGGGATTCCCGAAGATATCGCGATTTTAAGGAAGTTGAGAGGATTAAAACCAAGAGATATTGTTTCTGTATTCAAAACCATAGCAAAGAGCCTAGTACAAATTATGTGGAATGACCCTAAATCCGAATTAAAAGGATTCTCAGAAAGTTTTAGAGGTCCTGGAATAAAATCTTTTGGAGAAGATGTTTTTAATGATTTTATGAAAGAGAATAATTTAAAATATTTAATTAGAGCCCACGAAGTATTCCCTGAAGGTTATAGATGGTTTTTCAACGAGCGGTTGTTATCTATATTTTCTTCTGCTAATTATCGAGGTAAGTTTTCACCAAATCCAGCGTCCTACGCCGTTATAAAAAATAATTTGGTAAAACCAAAATTAATCAAATAATTATAATACCAATTCGGGAAATTTTTCTACAATCTCGGGATATTTTTTAATTTCTTCCTTCCATCGATCTGTTTTATCTAATTCCAGAGATAAATTTTGTGAAGCTATTGTCTTTTTTGTAGGTATATAGATATAAGCAGACAATATTTTTTTATTTTTTAAATAAACTTCGGTGGTTATTCGCTCAAATAAATCGTCAAAAACTCCTTCGATTGAATCTAACAATTCTAATTCTTGTTGGTTCACGTCAAATTTTAAAGTCCAAAAGGAATTCTTTGAATGTAAAGCATAAGGAAACCAACTATTTTTAGGAAAAACTCTTGTAAAATTTTTTACGAGACATACTTCAACATTGAGTTTATCCTTCCACAGATTCCGAGTTATGAAAGTTCCATAACCAATAATTGATACGAGATTTGAATCTGAGCTTTTTTTATCGATCAATTTAAGCTCTCAATTTATATAACTTAAGAATTAAAAATTGAGCATTTGAAACTATGAAATTAGATAAGATGATATGTTTCTGATTTTTTGAATTTTATATTTTTAGCTGGTTTGCGTCCGGTTTTATGAAGAGGAGATTATTCCCGCGAATAAATATCTCGTTGTACTTAGCCACAGGGCTGCCTTCCATGATTTCTGTCGCATTCTCTAGAATCATGTTCATGTAAGCGTCAATTTCTTTTAAGAGTCCCTTATATTCAGTGCCATCTTTTAATCTGAGCAATATCTCACTGTTCTGGGCATTTTGAAGGATTGCTAAAGGGTTCTTATTTCTGATATTCTGATTTGACATATTTTAACCTTTAAAAAATCATTTATAATATAATTATTGAAAAGATAATTTAAAGAAAAACTTTTTTGAATTAAAACCTTTTTATCGAATATTAATTATTCTTATATTTTGCTCTGTTTGGTAATTTTCTTGAAACCATTAAATAAAGATTTAGATAAGAAAAAAAATATTATTGAGAAATATAATTCAACCTCAAACTTCTATGATAATAGATATAGTAAAATCCAAAAAGAAAAGTATAAAATTCTTTTTAATAATTGTGATTTAAATTATAAAACCATTCTAGATGCTGGTTGTGGTACAGGCCTATTAATTGAATATGTTTTTAACTTAAATATCGATAATATAAAGAAGAAGGTCAAATATATTGGAATAGATATCTCATGGAAAATGCTAATGAATTTTTATGACAAATCTAAAAAAGTAAATGATATTGAAGATATAAATCTAATTTTGGGAGATATCGAAAACTTACCGCTAAGACAGAATAGTTTTAATGCAATTTTTTCAATCACATCGCTCCAAAATTTACCAGTCATAAAAAAAGGTTTGGGTGAATTTATTCGAGTTGGTCAAAAGGATTCGCTTTTAAAATTATCAATCTTACGAAAACAATTGAAAATAGATGATTTAGTAGCATATTTAAAAACACATACCCTAAATCTTAAGACTGAGTTTTTAGAGAATATAGAAGATGTGATTATTCAAGGAAATCTAAATAAGCATTAATTCTAAATTTACTTTTTTTAAAACGATTGAATAATCTCTACAGGGTTGCTTTCTATATGGTATTTCTTTTGAAAGAAGTTACACACATTTTTAATATCTCTTTCTAAAATTGATCTTGCGTTTGGGTGATCTGATGGAACCCATTGTAGCCAATCGATTATTAAAATATTTCCTTTATTATCTACTACTATATTGAATTCTCCTAGATCACCATGGATCATATTCGCTTCTTGATAAATTAATTTAATTTGTTTGATGATCTTGTTAAAAATCTTACTTGGATTTTTAAGATTTTGATAATACGCTAATTCTTTTCCTCTTAAGTATGACATTACTATCATATGTCGATTAAATCCTATTGGTTTAGGGGTATCTAATTTAAGTTCGTAGATTTTACTTAAAGCGTCAAATTCTTTTTTAGCGGCAAGTCTGTTAACATACAACCAAGATAGATGTTTTCGATTATCAAGAAAGCTTCTTAACATCTTAATGTTTTTAAAACTGGTCCTTCCCATCCTATATATTTTTAAAGCGTAAATATTTTCGTTATCGTCCATACAACCATAGACGTCTGATTCTTTACCTTTACCTATTATAGGGCCTAACTGACTAATTATCTCTCTCTCAACCAAGGTGTGAAGGCCTAGTACATCGTAACCAATAGAATTAAGGGTATACGCTACATCATTTTTAGAAGAATCTCTTACTATTAGATCTAATTTATGTACTTTTTTAAGACGATATAAGGTTTCTTCTATTGGATGCCTAGAGTAGAATCTTATGTTATTTACCGTAACATATTTAGATCTTTTCATTCCGATCTCAATCCCCATTAAAATTCTTAAGTCTTCCTTATCCAGCTTTTTTTTCTCCAGTAATTTTGCTGCTTCAGCCATATTGATAATCTTTTAATTCCTTTTAATTTAAGACACTTATCTAAAATTTATTAAGTTAATATTTAAAACCATTTCTTTAAAATTGAAACTTAGCAGATCAAAAAATATATTTTCTGTAGGCTATAATGAATGAAGTGAGTTTTTTAGCGTTTGGTAACTCAAAAATCATAATGCCTGTAATAATTACAATTAAAAATATAAAGATGTCAGTTTGTTTAATATAGTAAATTGAAGTGGTTGATCCTTCTTGGAATAAAAACAAGAAAACTCCTTGTTGTAGATAAAACGCTATTCCGCTGCAAATTATCACGCCTAATAAGGAAAAAACAATAGCTTGATGTTCGCTCTCAAACATACCTATCGCAGTAATAATAACAAAAGAAATCAAGGAAATTATTATTAATATATACGAAATATAGAGCCAATTACTGTACATATCCGCACTAACTTCAAAATTATTGCCAATATTCGTCCAAGATAAAGAAGAACCTAAATTTAGAGCAGATAATATCGGTAAAATTAAAGACACTATTAGAAAAATTAAATATAACCTTATTGTAATAAATCTTGTAAACTTCTGGTACTCTCTATCGTCTTCTTGTTTAATTTCATTCAGCATTAAATCCAATTTATTTTGAATATAATCTGGAATTTCTTTCTTTAAAATAGATAATTGAAAATGTATGTGAGGATAGTTAGACATTAAATTTTCTAACAATTTATACCCTCTATTAAGTCTTTCTTTTGAGCTTTTTGGTCCGTTCCATAAATAGATTATTTTACGCTCTTCATCCAAAATAGCGCATAAATCGTGGTAAAGTAAGCTTGTGCTTTCCTCGACCCATTTTTTATTAGGTTCGTTGAAAATGTATGTCTTCAGCATAGATAATCAATAATTTTTAACTCTAAATAGTTTATATTTTTTTCTATCTAAACTATGTTGTTAAAAGGTTATTTTTAATTTCCCTTTATGGAATTTAAATTTCATTCTATTGAAATAAAAATTAAAATAACTAAAAAAAATCTGTTGAAAATAAGTCATTCTTTTTCAATTCTTCCTTTAATCGCTTCCCATTGATCGTTAATATATCGTCTATAATCCTCAATTTGGCTCTCAGAGATGGTTCTGAATCTTTTTTGGATTTTTAAATATTCCTCAATAGGTTTGCGTTTTGTTGGGTCTAAAAATCTTTTACTATCTTTTGATAAAACAAACTTACCGTTAATTACTTCGTATAACGGCCAAAAACCCGTTTGAACTGCTAGTCTCCCTATCTCAATTGAATCTTTTGGATTATATCCCCATCCTGGAGGGCAAGGAGCAAGAATGTGTATATATTTTGGACCATGAACACTTTGAGCGTTCTTAAATTTATCGTATAGATCAAGCGGATACGACGAAATGGCTGTTGCGACGTAAGGGATGCCGTGTGCCTCCATAATTTTAGCCATGTTTTTTTTGTATCCCACTTTACCAGTAGGTGTTGTAGTGCTAAAAGCACCAGGTGGTGTACTTCCACTTCTTTGAACACCTGTATTCATATACGCCTCGTTATCATAACAAGCAAAAATAAAGTTGGTTCCTCTCTCAGCCGCTCCGCTCAAACTCTGAATTCCAATATCTACGGTCCCACCATCTCCCGCAAACGCAATGACATTAACATCGGCTAATCCTTTATCTTCAAGCGAAGCTACAATTCCAGAAGCAGAAGCGCCCGTAGTGGCAAAAGGAGTATGAAGCACAGAAACTTTAGTGGTACAAAACCCTTGCATTCCGTGTAAAACAGTTAAGCACGAAGCGGGTACAGTAATAATTGTTCTTGGTCCAAGGGCTTTTAGAGCTATTCTATATATTAACGCCATTGAACATCCTGCGCACGCTCTAGTACCGGGGTAAATAAATTCTTCTTCAGGTATATCCATTAATTTAACCAATATATTTTAACCTCCTTTGAAATATTCTGATTCGTCATAATCTCCTAACTCTTCCAATCTTAAACCAATAAAATCGGTTTCATGTGATATTATTCCTATTTCGGATTCTTCGATTGCTTTATACACGCCCTTTATAATGTGTTGATCAGTAATATCTCTACCCCCTAACCCTACTATAAATCCTTTAATAAAGGGGCTATTTTTCAAACCATATAAAGCAGCTTTCAACTCGTATGATAACACGCCTTCGTATCCATAACCAACATCCCTATCAAAAACGACGACTTGCTTTTTATTTTTGAAAAACTCTCTTAAATACGAAACGGGGAACGGTCTAAATAGCTTCAAGCTCACTAAACCAACTTTTAACCCGTCTTTTCGAAGTTTTTTAATCACATTTCGAGCTTGAGAAGCTACTGAACCCATTGCGAAAATGATCGTATCAGCGTCTTCAGTCAAGTGCGTTTTATAGATTCCATTTCCGTAAGAGCGCCCAAATTTAGCAGCAAATTTGTCATGAACTTCAATAATAATATCAATTGAATTTTCAAGAGCTTTTTGCATCGCATATCTATACTCAAAATACCCAGGAGCGATTCCTTCTTCACCCCGATCTATTAAATGAGGCGTGGTGACAGGATCTATACCCTTCACTTGAGACAGATCTGATAAATTTATGTGATGTTTTAGAGGAGGTAGAAAATCATCGATATCTTCTTGTTTTTCTATGATTACGGGCATCATAGTATGGGACAATATATAACCATCATAAGCTACCACTGTTGGAAGAAAAACTCTAGGATCTTCCGCAATTCTAAAAGCTTGGATGTTTGTATCGTAAATTTCTTGATTGTCCATGCAAAACATTTGAATCCAACCAACATCGCGTATAGTAAAAAAGTCTTGGTGATCCGTCCAAACTGACCAAGGAGCTCCTGTGGCTCTAGTTGCCAAATTTATTATTATCGGTAATCTATTGCCCGCAGCCCACGGTAACATTTCATACATGTACATTAATCCGTGAGAGGATGTTGCCGTGCCCACTCTTGACCCTGTGGCCGAAGCCGCGCAACATACCGCTAATGCGGAATGTTCTGATTCTACTTTAACAAAACGAGTATTCATTTTGCCTTTTGAAATAAATTCTGCTATTTTTTCAACGACCGGACTTTGAGGGGTTATTGGGTAAGCCGCAACGACGCCTACTTTAGCTTGCCTGAGAGCTTGAGCTGCTGCATGGTTTCCTGTCAAAATCTTAATTTTGTGACTAATTTTTTCAGATTTATTTTCTGTAATTGTCATTCAATTTTCACCTCTACCATTTCAATTGCATTTACAGGACATTCTTCCATACAAATTCCACATCCTTTACAATATTCAAAATCTATTTTAGGTGGAATAGTCCTAGATACTACTGCTTCTGGACAATATAACCAACAATTAAAGCAGCTGGGTTTTCCCGATTTTACCGGAATACATTTTTCTAAATCAATTACGGGTTTTTTTTGGCTCCAACTGCCCGTCCTTCCAGCTTCCCCCTTTACGGGTTTTTGAACAGAACCTAAGATTTTTTGATAATCCTTTTTCGTATTAGCCATAGATATCACACATATTAATGAATAAAAGCCAATATAAAAATTAATAACTATTGAAATAAAACTCTTCCGATTAATTAAAATAGGGCTATTTAATAGAACTCAAAGAAATTATCTAAGAAAAGACGATTAATCTACTCATACAATATTATTAAAAAAAAACATTAGTCTTTCGAAAAAGAAAGAAATTTATATTCAACAATTTCATTATCTCTTTAGAAAATAACATAAATTACGAAAAAATATCAGTTCTTTTGGTGATGGATATGGATATAGATTATAATAAAGAAGAAGTTAGAGAAAAATTCAAGGATTTATTTGAACACTCCTTGGATTTAATTTATGTAAATGATTTATACGGTAATTTTCTCGATGCAAATGAATTAACTTTAATTTCTCTCGGTTACGAGAAGAAGGACATTCTTAATTTGACTTTTACTGATTTACTTGACAGAGATAATTTGATTAAGGCATATAACACATTGAAGGAAATAACAAAAACGGGGAAACAATCTGCCAAGAGGGAATACAAGCTTAAAACAAAAACGGGCGATTATATATTTATCGAAACATACGGCATTCCTTTAAAAAAAAATGGGAGAATGTACGGAATATTAGGAATAGCCAAAAACATCACCAAAAGGAAAAAAACAGCGCAAAAATTAAAAGAATCAGCAGAAATGTTCATAGCTTTATTTAAGGAAGGCCCAATTCCTACTTATACTTGGAGAAAAATAGGAGATGATTTTGTTTTCATTGATTTTAATAAGGCCGCAGATAAAATAACTCAAGGGCACGTAGAAACTTTTTTAGGAACTAACGCGGCTGAGATGTACAAAGATCGTCCAGATATTTTGAACGATTTACATCATTGTATAAACGAAAAAACTCATATTACGCGAGAAATGAAGTATAAATATAATTTCTCGAAGGACGAGAAATATTTACTAGTAAATTACGGATATGTAGGTCCTGATTTAATAATTGTGAGCACAGAAGATATAACGGAAAGAAAAAAGGCAGAAGAGAAATTAAAGGAATCTGAAGTTAAGTATCGCAATATGATTAATAATCTAGATGTTGGTTTTTACCAAGTATCTCTAGATGGAATAATGATAAACCATAATCCTGCCCATAATAAGATTTTAGAATACGATCAAACAGAGAGCCTTATAGGTAAAAAAGTAACAGATTTTTGGCAATTTCCTGAAGATCGAGACGATTATTTAAAGCAGATATTAGAAAATAGTTATGCTAAGAATTACATCTGCCCATCCCTAACTAAAGAAGGTAAAAAAGTTGTTGTCCAATTAAATTCTCATTTAATGCGGAATAACGAAGGAAGTCCGGTTGGTGTTGAAGGAACTTTTATCGACATTACAGAAAAATACAATTTAGAGCAAGGATTGAGAGAATCTGAAGAGAAATTCAGATCTATAGCCGAACAATCGTTATTGGGCATATGTGTAATACAAGATGATTTGGTTAAATACATTAATAAACAATTTGCTGATCTATTAGGATATACAATCGAAGAAGTAAAGAATTGGGAGCCGGGTTGGTTTGCAAACGTTATCCATCCAGATGATAGGGATTGGGTAATAGATCAAGCTACAAAGAAACAGTTGGGTTCAAACGATGTAAAAAATTATTATCAATATCGCCTAATAAATAAATCTAAAAAAATTATTTGGTTAGATAATTTCTCTAAAACAATTTTATTTAGGGGACGAAGTGCGAACTTAGTTACTGTTGTAAATATTTCGGAACGAAAAATTACAGAACAAAAATTAAGAGAATCAGAGAGAAAATATCGTAATATCTATGAAAACACTCCTTTTTCAGTAGTATTAATCAATTCACAAGGTGTCGTTGTAGATGCTAATCCAACAACCGAAGTAATGTTTGGTCATAAGATAGACGAAATAATTGGTAAAAAGTTTAAGGATCTTACGATAATACATCCAGATTACTTATCAACAATTTTCACACTTTTCAAAAAGTTTGTAAAAGGAGAAAAAATGCATCGAATAGATATTCAAATACAAAGAAAGAATGGGACGACTTTTTGGGCAAATCTTCAAGCAGCCCTTATGAAAATTAGGGATAAAACATATGTTCAAGCTTTAATTACAGATATCACTAAAAAAAAAGAAGCTGAGTTCCTTGTTGACGAGGAATTAAAAAAATTGAAGGAACTTGATCAGCTAAGAAAAAATTTAATTTCGAGAGTTTCGCACGAATTAAAAACACCTCTCGTTTCAATTAATGGAGGTTGTGAACTCTTTTTAGCCCTGTATGGAAAAATGTTAAGCAAAGAGGAATTAGAGTTAATAGAACTTATTGAAAAGGGAGGTAAAAGGTTAAAACATTTAGTCGATAATTTAATTGATATTTCTAGAATTGAATATAATAAATTCAAATTACAAAAAGAATCCAACGATCTGAGCCAACTCATTCGGGAAGTCTCAAAAGAATTAATGTTTTTATTAAGAGAGAGAAAAACTAATTTAAACCTTACGCTTCCTGAGAGCTTTTTTTTGAAAATGGATAAAATTAGGATTGAACAAGTAATCATGAATTTATTATCTAATGCTATAAAAAACACACCTCCAAAGGGGGACATAAAGATAATTTTAAAAAAAAAAGAATATTGGGCTGAAATCTCTATCACCGATACAGGAATAGGTCTTACCCAAGAGGAAATGGATTTGATCTTCAATAGATTTGGTAAAATAGAACGGTATGGCGAGGGTTATGAATATATCGACATCCAAGGCACTGGGTTAGGGTTATTTATCTCAAAAGAGATAGTAGATTTGCACGAGGGTGAAATTAGGGCGGAATCAGAAGGAAGAAATAAGGGGAGTACATTTATCGTAAAACTACCAATATCTTAAAATATATATTTTGAAAAATGGATCTATAATATTTTTGCCATGTTAAAACCTTGCTCAATTAATTCGTAGTTAAGGTTTCCTAATTTTTCGCCCAATTTTTTCAAAAGTATGTCTTTTAAATTTTCTAAGTGCAGGTCTGGTAATGCTTTTGAGAGTAAACCTAAAATTGGTGTATTTATTACAGGGTTTCCATCTATCGTTAAATTTTTTTCGAGTGCCAAATTATTAATGTCCGCAACAATCACTTTTATATTGCTACTAAGATGATACTTTTTAACAAAGTATTCTGGGTTTTTATCGGAATTTATTATAAAAATTCCGTTGCTTTCCAAAGACGATGCCACTTCTTTAGTTAAAACAGTCTCATCGAACACGATTAAAATATTTGGGTTTTCAATTTGAGCACGATCGTATACTTTTTCTGTCCGGGATAATTTTACATACGCTTGAACAGGCGCTCCTCTTCTCTCAGCACCGAACGAAGGGTATGCTTGGACATCAATGAAATTACCACTTAAGTAAGCTGCTTCAGCTATTATCTCACAAGCAGTAACTGCACCCATACCCCCTCTCCCGTGTAAAACAATTTTAATCAGTTCCAATTCGCTCATATTAAAAGCCTAATATGGTTAAACATTATAATTATGAATTAATCTTACTATTTAAAGAGTTTATCAAAATTAAAAACTTTTGTCAATTTTAGTTTTAAGGCTATCAGCCTTATTAAATGACTTCAAATATGATAAAAAGTTAAAAGATTATAAATCATAATAAGAGTATTCATTTTAAATTTATTTAACGAGCAAGTAATTATGATTAATAAAAAAGGTTATTTTGAAGGTAGAGAGACTAAAAGATTATTTTATCAGTACTGGCTACCAGATTCGAGCGATATTAAAGCATATATAATAGCTCTACATGGTTGGGGGACTCATTCAGATAGAATGGAGGTACCTGCAGAATTTTTAACGGAAAATGGATACGCTGTGTATGCGTTTGATATCAGGGGACATTGGAGAAATGCCGACAACAACCCCGGACATATCGATAGTATGGACCATATACAGAAAGATATTGTTCTTTTTATGGATTTAGTAAAAAAAACCTCTGGAGAAAAAAAAGTCTTTTTAATGGGGCATTCGTTCGGTGCCTTAATTGCCTTAATCTTTGCGGTTAATCATCCGGCATTACATGGTGTATTGGTATCATCCCCTTTACTGAGATTTGCTATAAACTTGTCGTTTAGTAAAAAATGGGGTAAAAAAATCGCCGGACCGATTTCTAAAATTTCTCCAACAAAAACCGTAGATATGATGATTGACCAAAACCTTTTAACTAGCGACCTCAAAATTTTGCGCAAGCATATTTCAGATGATAAAAAATTGGTAAAGATCTCCTTGAGATCTGCTGCTGAAATGGAAAGAGCTATGAAATGGGTGATGGAAAACGCTTCTAATTTACTATGCCCTACATTGATTATGCAAGCTGGAAAAGATAAAATGGTAGAAATAGGAACGACCAAAGAGTTCTTTGAAATAATAAAAAGCAAAGACAAGACCTATAGGGAATACGATGGATTTCTTCATGAACTATGGAACGAAAAAGGAAGAGCGCAAGTTTTTCGAGATATGTATATATGGTTAGAAAAACACATAAAAAAAAAATAACAAAAATAACAGAAAAATAGAGTATTTTTTATGGATACTTTTTATATAAATCTTTTATAAAATCGTCTAATTCTTTCATAGTCTTCTTATCGTGGGCTATATTTCCGCATTCATCTTCTAAATCGAACCACCGTTCAATAAATTTGTTATTCATTATCGTTAATGTTGACTTTATCAAAAACATGAATGAGTCCATCCTTTTACTAAAAGTTTTTACAAATTTTTTAGTTTCAAGCTCTAATTTCTCAAGAGGGAAGACTCTAACTGGAAAGTTCAATCTTTTTAAATCTTCCAACCCAAATTCGTCAGCTGTAAACAAAATATTCTTAGCAAAGGTTAATCCAAACGCTAACAAAGGCAAAATCGTTGCTCCAGTTTGCGGGTATATGGATATAGCAATTTCTGGCATTCTAAAGAACATCTCTTCTTTAGGTCTATCAGCAAATATTCTTAAGTCGCACGCCATTATCAACTCCAAACCGTACCCAATTGCGGTACCTTGGACTTGGACAATGATAGGTTTTTTCATTATAAGCATCTTTTGCGTGTTTCTTCTTCCATAATCCTTCACTTCCTCGAAATATTCTTTGTTTTCGTCGAAAGATTTGGATTTGATATCGATACCTGCGCTAAAAACCCTATTACCTGTGCTCTTTAACAAGATACACTTAACTCTCTCGTCGTTATCAGCTTCTACGAGTTTCTCGTATAATCCTTTCATTAAGGCTAAATTAAAGGAATGGGCTGCTTTTGGTCTATTTAAAGTAATTGTAGCAACTCTACCCTTTACTTCGTATAAAATTATATCTTGACTGTCCATGGTTTAAAAAAAAGATATGTTTAATATAAATTTTCTTACCGGATTTAAAAATTAATTTAAGTGCGCCTTCAGTTTAGACGAAAAGGAAATATCAATCGCATCGTAAAAAATAATTTCTATGCTTATAAATTCCAATTGCTTTTACAAAAGTTAATAAGCACAAACAGTAAATTAATCATTATTAATTTAATCTAAAAAAATTTTTTTGATTAACTATGGTAAAAACTAATAAAAAAGTCTCAAAAATTATGGTAATAAGTGTTATTGCTTTAATTACTAGCGGAGCATTGCTGTTTCTTTTAATGATACCCGCACATGGACAAGCTGCAAATCAAAAAAATATTTTAGTTATTAGTAAAGGAAATGATAAAACTATTATTCAAAGATTAAAAATTGATACGGACAATTTTAACATTTCAGTTGTTGTGGATACAGAGCCCCTTAATTCTATTGGTTCATGGATTGACAGCGTAATAATCATTGATGCTTCATTAGACTCTACGAAGCAAAATCTTCTTTCAAATTTTGTGGATGGGGGTGGTTCAGTTGTTATATTAATGGGCCAGAATTTGTTTAACAATGCAACCCTTTTAGGAAAATTGGAATTAATTAACAATACTTTATTTGAAGCAGAAAAAAAGATGAACCAAGAACAAAGCCTTTTTGTCATAGCAAACACCAATCATCCAATAAGTAAAAATATGGATTGGAATTCTGCGCCTAGTATGAAAATCGATAATATGACCTACCTACCCATTGAAAGTTTAAATGCGTCAGTTGAGAGAATTATTGATGTGTATCCTATTTCAAAAAATTTAGAAATTAATGCTAATCGGCAGCCAGTTTTATTAGAAAAAGCAAAGGGAAGCGGAAATATCATCTTATTTACTGGTTGGTTGGAAGAAGGAGCAAATCTAGATTTTAAACTGTGGCCGTACTTTAATTATCTTTTATATACGATGATTTTTGAAAGTTTAAATGTAGCTTTTCAAACATATTCAGCTTGGCCCTACTCTCCAGTACCTCACCTAACAGAGCAAATTATACTACTTATAGTCGTTATTGTATTGGCTATTCTGGCTATAGCGTTATTTGTTGTAATGAAAAGAAAATCATCAACAGAAATGGATCGAGCTACAATAGAAGCATTAAAACAACAAGCTGAAGAAGAAGAACAAAAAAGGTTGAAAGAAGCAGAAGATCTCCAGAAAAAATTAGATGAACATGTTGACTTAAAAGACGATTGGGAAGTCATTGGAATTCACAGACAATTAGGAGGATTTCTCTTTACGCTCTTTATGGCTTTATTTTTGATAATTCCACAGTTACTAATTTCAAATTTTATAATGCCTCAAATAATTCAGCCATATCCACAAGCAGCTGGATGGTACTACTACGCATACAATATTTTCCAAGTAGCGTGGTTAATCTTTGATTTTGGTACATCTTTCGCATTAGCAAAATATTTTGCTCAATATAGGGGAGATAATCCAGAAAAAGCAATTCATTACATTCAGATTTTCGTGTGGTGGCAATTATTTACAGGATTAGCACAAATTACGATTTTCGCATTTATTGGATCAATCGTCTTCCCACAGATTCAATTTGCAGCGCACATGAGTTGGATTTTTATCACTTTTTCTTTAGTACAATATCCTGGTTTCTTCTTAGTATTTATGTTCACATTCCAGGGATTGCAGAGAACAGATTTACATCTTATTACTTATGTTTTATGGGAAGTATTTTGGTTACTTATTGGACAAATGGTTTTTTGTTATTTGGGACGTATGTGGGGTGCTGCAAATCCCATATTTGGTGAAGCACTCGGTGCGGGGATAGGATATTCATTAGCTAGATACTTTGATTATTGGATGACATTTCTCTTTTCTATGTATTTATTTAAAAAACAAGGCTATTCAGCTAAGACAGTATTCAGAACTGATTTTTCCAAGGAAGAATTTAAAGAATCCATAACATTTGGATCGAAATTAGCTTTTGGATCCTCATTTGTTCAAATTGGATGGTTCATACAAATAGTAATAACGAGTATGTTTATTGCTAACTATTCAAATGAACTTGGGTATTTTAACTTAGCATGGAATGTTGGTCAAATTGTTATGATCGTTGCATTATATGGCAATTCTTTATTAGGGGCATTTAGTGAGTCCTATTCTCATGGAAAAACTTCTTTAACAAAATTATATATTTACCAAGGGTTTAGGTGGGGTAATTACTTTGCTTTTTTTCTAATATCAGTTATATTTGCAATTGGAGCTAAATTTATTGTGGGTGCTGCCGGTCCAGAATATGGAACTCCAGCTGTGAGATTCTTAATTCCACTATTAATATTTAATGGATTTGGAGTCTATTCGTGGATAGGAGATGCTATATTTACAGGAACAGGAAAAACAACTCTATTAGCGCTTATTTGGATACTAGAATTCGTAATAAGAGCAGTTTTACTGATAGTTTTAGTAATGTGGCTTAAAGACATGATAGCAGTGATATATGCTTATATTCCTGCCGTATTTGTTAAGGGACTTGTCCTCTGGATTGTTGTTAAGTATAAGATTACAGATTATAAGCTATATCCATTTAAATCGTTTTTAACACCTTTTATTGCCGCTATTGGAAATTATTTAGTATTGTCATTCGTTGGAGACCTTATCTGGACCATTGAATTAGGGGATAAAATCTTAAACACAGCAATAATATTTATGATTGGAATTTTTCTGTTCATGTATTTCTTTGCATTTTTAGATGGTTTATTCGGAGGATACGACGATAATTCTTTGAAAGAATTTGAAAGAGCAGCAAATCTTACCAGAGGGCGTCTTGGAATCTTTCCAAAAACATTATATAAGGCAGCTAAAGCTGGATGTAAAATTAGCCCGTTTCATAACAAATTTGAAATTGGTATTTATGAAGAGGCTATGAAAGAAGCTTACGAGTTAACGCTAGAGAAAAAAGTTTTAAAAATCTAATATCTCTTCTTTTTTTTATTTATTAAAAAACTAATAATTAGAATTTATTCCAATTAAAAACTAATAATTTTAAATTAAGTTATTTGTTAGTTATAGGAAAGTAATAAAATTTTGAAGAATTTTGAAGATATTGAATTTAAAGAACTCACGCCAATGATGCAACATTGGTATTCCGTTAAAAAGAAGTACCCAGACACAATATTGGCTTATCGTATGGGAGATTTTTACGAGTTTTTCTACGACGATGCCGCTCGAGTTTCAAATCTTTTAGGAATAACCTTAACAAAAAGAAAGATTGGATCAGATTCATATCCCTTAGCAGGGATACCATATCACGCCGGCTCCTATTTAAATAATTTAATTAACTTAGGAGAAACAGTAGTAATTGTCGAACAATTAGAGGACCCTGCCACAGTAAAGGGAAGAATAGTTAAACGAGGTGTAGTTAGAATATTATCCCCGGGCACTGTTATCGAGCCTGATATGCTTAAATCAAACGAAAACAACTATATTTGTTCTATTGTTAAAGAAAGAAAGGGATTCGGAATCGCTTTCGCTGATCTCTCAACAGGTGAATTCGTAACAACGGAATTTTTTAAGAGAGAACAAGATCCACTAGAAAAAATACTAAGCATCTTCTCTCAATACAACCCAGTTGAAGTTATAGTACCTACGGAATTAAAAAAGGACGAACACCTCTTTCTACTATTAACCGATTTAAACGACGCTTTAATTAAATCTTACGAAGATTACATGTTTAATTTTGACGAAGCGCGAGATTTAATTAAACGGCATTTCAACATTTCCAACTTAAATAGTTTTGGTTTAGAAAATTGTGAAATGGCGGTTCAAGCTTCTGGGGGTTTATTAGCTTTTTTAAAAGAAACTCAAAGGGATGTAATTCCTAATCTTTTTAAAATAAATCTCATTCGTGAAGAAAAAGTTTTACACTTAGATTATATTACTCAAAGAAATTTGGAATTAGTTAGCTCACTTTGGGAAAAGGGGACGGATACAACACTATTTTCAATTTTTAATCAGACTCATACGCCTATGGGCGCTCGCTTATTAAAAAAAATTATCCTTCAACCTTTAACAGACATAAATGAGATAAATCAAAGAATTAATATAGTTCAAAAGTTTAAGGACGATGTTTTCTTAAGGTCTGAATTGAGGGAAGAATTAAAAGTTATTGGTGATCTTGAAAGGTTTGTAAACCGAATTAATTACTCTCGAAATTCCAACGCTCGCGACTTAATTAACTTAAAAAATTCTTTAGAAAAAATACCTAAAATTAAAAATATATTAGAAAAATCTAAAATTCCAGAAGTCTCAAAATTTATCGATAATATTGATGAATTCAAAGAAGCTCGGAGCGTAATAGAAGTTTCTATAAAAGACGACGCACCACTCACAGTCAAAGAGGGTCACTTAATTAAGACAGGATTTAACGAAAAGATTGATGACTTAAGAGATATTCTCCAAAATGGTAAAAAATACGTTCTTGATTACGAAAAACAGCAGAAAGATAGGTGGAAAGTAAATTCAGGTTTTAAAGTGGGACATAATAACATTCTTGGATATTATATACAAATTACTTTAAAAACGCTAAGAGATATAACAAAAATACCAGAAGAATACATTGAACGCCAAACTCTCAAAAACGCGAAAAGATACACCACAAAAAAACTAAAAGAGCTAGAAGAAAAGATTGTTCAAGCGGAAGAACAGATAAACGATTTGGAATACGAAGTATTCTGTACAATTAGAGAAAAGATCGTAAAAGAAACGTTAAAAATCTTAGAAACTGCTAAAAAAATAGCATATATTGATGTTCTTGCTTGCTTTGCAGAAGTTGCAGAAAAATACGGCTATTGTCGCCCAAAAATCAATAAAGAAGGTAAGATTGTGATTAAGGAGGGAAGACATCCCGTTGTTGAACAATTAAGATTATCTGAAAAATTTATTCCTAACGATTGTTATTTAGATACGGATAATGAGCAAGTTTTAATAATTACTGGACCAAATATGGCAGGAAAATCTACATTTTTACGACAAGTTGCCTTAATTTGTATTATTGCCCAAATGGGGTGCTTTGTCCCGGCCAAATCTGCTACTATAGGTGTTATCGATCAAATTTTCACGCGTATAGGCGCATCTGATGATCTAGCTAGGAAATTAAGCACATTTATGATAGAAATGACTGAAACGGCGAAGATATTAAATTTTGTGACGAAGAAAAGCCTAGTTATAATAGACGAACTTGGAAGAGGCACGAGCACTAGTGACGGTCAAAGTATCGCTTTAGCAACTCTCGAAAAATTACACGAATTGAAGGCAAAGACGCTATTTAGTACTCATTATCACCAATTAACTGAGATAAATCTACCAAGAATAAAAAACTATCATTTAGACATTATCGAAAATGACGATGGAAGCATTAATTTCATTCGAAAATTACAACCAGGAAGCACCGATAAATCGTATGGAATTCACATTGCGAAACTAGCAGGAATCCCGGACGACGTTATTATAAGAGCGTTTGAAATTTTAGACCAAATCGAGGAAAAAGATCCATTTAAAGCTACAGTAGAAGAAAACGGCAATGGAAAATTATCTAACAAATATTACGATAAATTTATTCAAGAGAGAAAGAAAGCGCTAGAAAGTTTGAATTTAGACTTAGATGTAAAACAGCGAGAAATGAACGAGTGCGAAGCCGAACTAATTAAAAAGGAAAGGGAATTAGGACAAAAAAGATTTGAAGTTGAGAAAAAGAAAGAACAGCTAACAGCCCTTAAGGATCAGTCAGAGATCACTAACAAACCAGAAATTAGGAAAAAAAAAGTAGCTGTCCAAACTTCTTTTTTTAAACCAATTGTATTGAAAGAAAGAGCGGTTAACGAAAATATTGAAGAGATAATTAAAAAAATTGAGGCCATCGATATTAACTCTATGACTCCAATCGACGCCATGAAAAAGTTAATCGAGCTTAAAGAGAAGACGCAGAATATCAGCTAAGGTAAAAATATAGGAAATACCCAAACAACTAACGAATTATATATGTAATAAGCAATAAAGAGAATTATTATTATTATTCTAATCTGCTTTTTTCTTTTTCCTCCTGTTAAGCTTTCGAAAAAAATGATATACAAGAAGCTAATAAACATTAAATGAGAAGGTTGTAAAGCTTTCCAAAGAATGGAGTCTACAATTGTTAGACCTTGAACGTTTGTATCATTACTCAGCCAATTGTTTAACATCTGTGATAGAAAATCTGGAAATATAAGGTAAGGCAGACAGATAATAAAGAATGGGATAAGATAATATAGTAGATCCCTAAATTTAATTTTCCTTGCAGCCATAATTACCGGAAGGAACAAAATTGAATTGATCTTAAATGTAGCAAGAGTAAAAAAAATTCCAGCAAGCCATTTTTCATCATCCTTAACAAAAGAATAAGACAAAAACAGAAAGAATAGTATTACAAAATTGACGTTATTAAACCATCCATCGATTAAATAACCTATAGTTAATAACCCGTAAAAAATAAAAAGATCTTTGCGATTTCCAAACATTTTATAAGCTTTTATTACAATATAACTCACAGAAATTAATCTTAAAGCATCCCAAATATAAACCCCAATCTCAAAAGGAATTAACCCCATAGGTAAAAACAAGAAGTACCAAAAATATAGATAGTATGGCGGCCAATCAGGAATTCCAGGAGGCATTTCCACATTTTTATAAAAATCTATTAAGCCATTATGGAATCCTCTTAATAAAATATTAAAATCGACATCGCGAGAGATTTCGAATAATAGTGGAAAATCAAATAAATTTATAAGAATCCTTAAAACAATAAATAAAACGGTGATAAAGGCTAAAAAACATATGAAATATTTATGAAAAGGGTAATCTCTCTCGATTCTCATTTTATTAAAATATTAATGGTAATATTATTAAAATGAATAATCTAAAGTATTTATAACGATTTAAAAGACTTACTTTAGATTTTTAACTTCATTAGAAATGATCAAAAAATCAGACTTTTATTAATAGAGTATTATTTTAAATTTAATAAAAATGTGAAAAATATTAACTTTAAAAAATAAAATGAAAATCCCAAAAAATTGATAAGAAATAAAATTAAGAAAATAGATGACGCTGAAAAGATCGCCGCCGGAGAGGTAGTAGAAAGACCAGCGAATGTCGTGAAGGAATTAATTGAAAATAGTATAGATGCTGGAGCGAAAGAAATTCGAATTATCGTTAAAAAAGCTGGAAAAAGCTTAATCCATATTATTGACGATGGCGTTGGTATTCCTCCTGATGAGATCGTAATAGCGTTTGATCGCCATACAAGTAGTAAAATTAACAGATTTGAAGATTTAGAGGTTTTATCTACTTTAGGGTTTAGGGGGGAGGCTTTAGCTAGTGTTGCAGCAGTCAGCCAAGTTGAAATTGTTTCAAGAATTAAAGAAAAAGAAAGAGGGATGAAATTAATTCTGGAAAATGGAGTAATCAAAGAAAGAAAGGAGATTTTCTGCCCAATAGGGACGGATATTAATGTTAAAAATTTGTTTTACAATATTCCAGCTCGACAAAAGTTTCTAAAAAAAGACTTTACTGAACTTGGTCACATCACTGATATCATACAACGGTATTCTTTAGCTTATCCTCATATTCATTTCATTTATATGCATAACGATTTAAGTATTCTTAATTGTCCCGCTTTAAACGATTTGAAAACGACTGCTTTTCATATTTATGGGAAAAATATGGCAAAATTTATGGAGCCTATTAATTTCAAGGAAGGAAATTTAAAACTCCATGGGTTACTTGGTCATAGTGAGATTTCAAAAAATAATAGAACGCATTCAAGTATATTCTTAAATAAGCGGTATGTCATAAGCGACCTTTTGTTTAGAGCTATACGAGAAGCGTATAAAGGAACGCTAATGACAGGAAAGTATCCGTTTTTCGTCTTGAATTTAGAAATAGATCCCTCTGTAATTGATTTTAATGTACACCCTAAAAAGTTAAACATAAGATTTGAAGACGAAGATTACATATATAACAAGGTTTACAACATCGTCCGTAAATTTGTTGAAGAAAAGTTCATTGAAAAAGAAGCTACTTACGATTTTCAAGAAATTAGTAAATTTACATCACCTCAAGCAGAAGATGATAAAGAAGAACCGAACGATAAGTCTGAAATTTCAGTAGAAGAGTCTGAAAAAAGTTCAAAACACCAAATAGATAAATCTGTTCAATTAAGGTTGACTGATCACGATGTCGATAAAGGATTGAATAGAACAACTTCAGAAGAAACTTTTTTGAGAGAAAAATATGTCGTAGCAAAAAATTTTCCTAAACTTAGATTAATATCTCGAACGGGCCAATTAAGTAATAAGATTTACGTTGTTTTGGAAGGAATTAATGAAAATGACGAGGGTGGTCTATATATCTTGGATCAACACGCAGCATCGGAGCGCGTAAATAAAGAGTTATTTTACGATCTTTATAAAAAATCCTTAAAAAGCAAGCAAAAATTAATTTCGCCGCTTAAAATTGAGGTAAGTCCGAGCGAGAAATTTTTTTTACAAAACAATTTAAAGGAAATTAATCGACTTGGATTTGATTTCGAACATTTTGGAGGCAACACTTTCATTTTAAGATCAATCCCAATAATAATGGGAAAAAACCCGAGTATGCAGATTATTAAAGAAATAATTGGTGATATAACAGAAATAGGGAAAGATAAAAGCTTCTCAGAAAAATTAGAAGAAATTATTAATTATTTAGCCTGTCATAAAAGCATTAGAGGGGGCGACGACTTGTCTTTAAAAAATGTTAGATCGTTAATTATAGATTTAGCAAATTGTAAAGACTCGTTTCATTGCGCTCATGGAAGACCCACATTAAAATTTATCTCATTTAAAGAACTAGATAAGCTTTTTAAAAGAATAGTTTAAATGGTTTTTTTACTCATTAGGCAATTCTTCAAATAATTAAGATATAAATAGCAAGTTTTCAATTAGAGTATTATAAAGAACAAAACAAATTCTATGAATATCTTATGAAAAAAAAAGACAAAAAGCCGAAGGTAAAAAAAAGTAAACTAGATCAAGAAGATAGTTATGTTCCTATTAAGAATCCTCAAATAGAGGCGCTTTCAAAAATAGCAGAATTAAGCGATTTAGCAGAAGGAAGTTTAATGAAAGGTGTTTACGATGACGCTATATCTTATTCAGAACAAGTTATTAGACTAGCAATAGAAAATGGTATGGAACATCATATTAAAAAACAAGAAGAATTTATGAAAATTGTAGCTGAAAAAGTTCAAAAGAATTTTTTTGTTTCAAAAATTAACGAAGCAACGAGTAAAATAGAAAAGATTTATGATGTTCTAATAAAAGCTGAAAATTTTAATCAAGCTCACGAAGTGTTAGAAGCTTTTAAAATTCATTATAAGGATAAAATAAATTTAGATTCAATTAAGATTTTTCAAGACTTGATAAAGAAAGACTTAAAAGAACGGATTAAATTTAAGATTGATCAACAAGATGACAATGGAAACTAAGCTTTTGAAAAAGCGATCCCTTCAATCCCTTGGATTCCCCCAACTTGTCTAAATAATTCTTCGACTTTATCTGTGCCCCCCCATTCTTCAGGGTACCTAACACGGACTCTAGCTTTCTTCAAACCAAATGCAACAGGTTTTATATCATAATTTTCGATAACAGCGTTATCGATAAGTACGCTTCTTAATTTTGAAACGAGTTCTTTAAAATTAACATCAATGTCTTCTGGAATAACATCAATTAAAGCTACAAATTCTCCCATTTTAAACAATCTCTTTATTTTTTTATCTAATATCGCCGTTCAACCGTTCTATGCCCAACTAAGGCCCCGAAAATGAACATTTAAGACAAGTATACGAATTTCCCATTGTTCTACATCGTTCGCATCTCCAAATAGTTACATCCCCGCATTGGGGACAAGGAAAATGAACTGCACCTTCATAAGGGGCAATCGGTCGTCCACATGAGAAACACATATTTTTTTTATGACTTGACATCGTTAATCCTAGTAAACTATAATGGATAGTAAAATATCCTCTAACTTTAATTATTTTCGATTTTAAAAACTAATTTAGACCTAAATTTCTATGGATTTATTCATAATCTATATTTATATTAATTCACAACATAATAATTATAATAAAGGTTATTTTACACAAAAATTACATTTTTGGAAAAACGCGATGCCAGAGAATAAAGTAATTAAATACTTCAGCCTTATAGAAGCCTGGGCTTGGTGTGAGATATGCTCCGAAATGGTTAATATTAGGGTAAATAAGGACGAAATTAAATCCGGATTAAAAATGGGTATATATACTAAAGAGCATAAACACATAAATCCTTACCCCGATTTAGAAGACACAGATGATTATTCAGGTCAGGAACACACGATTTATCTTTATATAAATGATAATTACGATATAACGGGAGTTAAATCGTTTTTTGGAGATTCTCCGAGTATGAGTGAAGTTGGAGCTGGAACCGTCGAAGTAGGTGGAGAAGTAAGGATCCCGATCGTAGTTAAAGAAGTTTCGCCAATGAGCGTTCAATTAGGAATGTTGTCATTAGATGAGTTCAAATTGTTAAAAGTGTGTGATGGAATGAATTCAGTACAAGAATGCGCTGATATCTCGCAAAAACCCATTGATAAAGTCGAAAAAATGCTTGACAAACTACGAAAGAAAGGTTTAGTTAAAGTTATCAAGAGAACTTCTGGATAATAATATTTCTAATTAGATAATTTAAATCCAATTATATGGTAAATTACTTCGGTGTTTTCTTAAATTTATAAGATTTCTTTCACCCTCCTCCGTTAAGCAATTCTGTGTGAGATTTATAGAAGGTAAATATCTTAATTAGGTCCTGATATTACACTCTCAATAAATCTTTTCAAGTAAATAATTCAAGTTTCATGAAATTTCTCATTTAAATCCAATAAATAAATAAATATTTAGTCTATTTCTCTATTATCAAATGAAACTAATACAAAAATTAATAAAAAAGAAGGACACTCTCAAGGAAAGTTTCTTTAAAAGCGTTATATATAGGATAATAACAATCTTTCTTGGAACGCTAGTTCTTTTAATAGTTACAGGGGATTTAATTGCTGCTTTTTCTATTGGATTTGCCACAGAAACAGTTCAATTTATTAATTATTTTTTCTATGAAACGATATGGACTAATTATCACGACAAACGATTAAGGATCAAAATTGAAAGGACAAAGGAGGTTGATATTAAATTAGATTTTGATCTACTAAAAGAGATTTCTTTTGAATTCTCTCAAACAGATGCTTACGTCAAAGAAGCGCATGAGTCTATATTGTCTTTTTTTGAGAAATTATTGCAAAACGAGAATTTAGCAGAAATACACGAAGACATTCAAAGAGACAAGAATTATTTTGAATTAAAACATAAAGATAGGAGTTTTATGCGA
>Ga0209121_10001209_pt1 | contig 27064 bp, 30 predicted proteins | sample Cruoilmetagenom3_FD_187292 | JGI IMG/M metagenome (GOLD analysis project Ga0209121, IMG submission 187292) | Oil polluted marine microbial communities from Coal Oil Point, Santa Barbara, California, USA - Sample 3 (SPAdes) (version 2) | ecosystem: Environmental > Aquatic > Marine > Oil seeps ...
GCAATCTGACAAGTTCCCCTTTCAACTCCTTGGCTCTGGCAAGCATTTGGCCTCCCACTCTTTTTATAACGAATAACCGCCCAAATTCTACTCCAGAGGGAACTCCTTGTCTATCCTTTGGCCACCTCCTTTTCCCGCAGGGATCCTTGATGGACGGCAGCCTTGGAGGTAGAATAGCGGACAGTTCAGATGTTACAAAGCTAGGACAGTTTAGATGTTACGTAACACAGACGGAGAGACCTTGACTTTTCTGGTTTTTTATGCTAAACTTTGAAGCAATTGAAACTTGGTGCGGGCAAAGCAGTGATGGGAAATCATAGACATATCTACCGTTCTTTGGACAAGGTTGTCCCCAGGCCTTTAAGGCAGGAGGAGGGCGGCATGCATCATATCCGTCATCCCCGCCCTCACCATGAGCCTCGTGCCCAGCCCTGCTCCACCGGAGGTTCCAAACGGCTTAAACTGGTTGATTTCATCTAGGCCCCGGGGGAAAGGCGTGGAGCAGGTTCCACGCCCTTTTACTTTTCACCCCGATGATAGAACCGCAGAAAGTTGACTCCTTAACAAAGCATAGTAGCGTTCATATTTGGAAATCAAAAGGGTGTACTCGAGAGAAGTTGTAGAGAGCGAAAGGAGGTGGTCATCTGAGAGGTGTCTCTAGTTATTGCATCATAAGATCATAGTATGGAGGTGAAGGCATGAAGAAATTGGGTTTAATAGTCTTGGTTATTGGCGGTATTCTCCTGGCCAGTTGTGCTCCCGCAGCGACACCCGCACCTGCGCCCCCGGTTACTGAAGTGGTGACGGATCTTGGCGGCCTAGAGGTCACTGTAGCCGTGGAGAACGCTTATCCCCCCTTCAACGTCATCGATGAGGCCGGGGAGGGTGTGGGTTGGGACTACGATGTATGGCGGGCCATCTGCGAAAAACTGAACTGCACCCCGGTCTTCGTGGAGAGCGCCTGGGAGGGACTCTTTGAAGCCATGGCTGCTGGCGAGCAGGACGTGGCTGCCGATGGGATCACTATCACCTTGGATCGGGCCAAGAAGATCGACTACTCCGATCCCTACATGGAGTACGGCCAAGTGCTCTTGGTGCGAGTCGATGAGACGGAGATCACTAGCGGGGACACCCTGGTCGCTCTGACTGACAAGGTCGTGGGTGTCCAGATAGGCACCACCAATGAGATCACCGCTATCAGCCTGGTAGGCGAGGATAGGGTGCAGAGTTTCGAGACCTTCGACCTACCGGTCGTGTCCCTCATGGCTGGCGATGTGGACACGGTGGTCATCGACGAGGTGGCCGCTGTCGGTTTCATGATGGAGAATCCGGGCAAGTTGAAGATAGCGCCCGAGCCCCTCACTGGTGGGGAACTTCTAGGTTTCGTCTTCCCACCCAAGAGTCCTCTCGTCGCACCAGTCAACTGGGCTATGCAGCAACTCTGGGCCGATGGCACCATGGACCAACTCTACGAGAAGTGGTTCCGACCAGAGTAACCGCTAATCTCATCTAGTCTGGCAGAATAGTTGGTTTGCGAGGCGTCCTTCCAGCGCCTCGCAAACCGCCTGCCGCTCTTCTCATCGGACCACCATCGAGGGCTTTTCCATGTTCTTTCACGCTTGCCTGCTCCTCACCTTCTGTTCTGCCCAGCAATGAAGGGTAAGTGATGGCTGTATCTAGAGAAATTGAGAGACCCCAACCCAAGTTAGTACCCTGGACGCGGAAACTGGAGGATATGCCTTGGTGGGGCCTGATCGTACTTCTGGCCTTCCTTCTCGTCGTCTACCTCATCTACACTTCAGCAACCTACCAAGACGCTTACCGTTTCCTCGTCGCAGGCGTAAAAGTGACCATACTGGTGACTCTGATTTCTTTCAGCATCGCCATCGTCTTGGGGTTGATCGCCGGTCTAGGGCGGGTATCGAAGAACGTTATCTTCTATACCGGCGCTTCTGTGTATGTGGAGGTGGTGAGGGGTATCCCTCTCCTAGTGCAAATCATCTACTTTGCTTATGTTGTAGCGCCTCTTCTTGTCCAGATAGTGAACAGCCTGGGAGCGTTTATGCTCCAATATACCGCCATACAACCCCTTATGGGCTTAGCCCACACCCTCACCAACCTACATATCCAAGATGTGGATGTAACGGCAAGAGCGATCGCCGGTTTGGCCTTCGGATATGGGGCCTATGAGGCGGAGGTCTTCCGCGCGGGGATCCAGTCGATCGAGAGAGGACAGATGGAGGCTGCCCGTTCTCTGGGCATGAGTTATTTCCAGGCCATGCGTTACATCATCCTTCCTCAGGCCATCAGAAGGGTCTTGCCCCCCCTGGGCAACGACTTCATAGCCATGCTGAAGGACTCCTCCTTGATATCAGTTCTGGCGGTCAGAGAACTGACCCACCTGGGGAAATTGAATCGGGCTCGAACCTTCCGCACCTTCGAGACCTGGAATACGGTGACCTTTCTCTATCTCATTATGACTATCAGCCTATCCCTGGTGGTAAAGTTCATCGAGAGGAGGATGGCTTTTGAAGAGTAGCATAGTTGAGCCGCTGCCGATGGATGACGACATCATCATCGAGCACTTATATAAAAGTTTTGGAAAGGTAAAGGCTCTCATAGATGCCAACTTGAGGGTGAAGAGAGGCGAGGTATGCTTCATCTTTGGCCCCAGCGGCGGGGGGAAAAGCACCCTTCTCCGCTGTATCAATCATCTGGAGGCACCCGACAGCGGCCGCATCATCGTTGATGGCATCCCCGTCACCCATGCCAAAACCAACATAGATCTAGTGCGCGCCGAAGTAGGGATGGTCTTTCAATTGTTCAACCTCTTCCCCCACCTCACAGTTCTAGGGAATGTGACTCTGGCGCAGGAGAAGGTCCGCAAACGCTCAAGGGGGGAGGCGGAACGGGTGGCCAGGGAACTCCTGGAGAGAGTAGGGATACCAGAGAAGGCCAATGCCTATCCCGGCCAACTCTCCGGTGGGCAGAAGCAGCGGGTGGCCATCGCCCGGGCCCTGGCTATGAACCCCAAGATCATGCTCTTCGATGAGCCCACCTCCGCTCTGGATGCGGAGATGATAAAAGAGGTCTTGGATGTGATGATGGACTTGGCCCAGGAGGGGATGACCATGGTGGTGGTCTCCCACGAGATGGGGTTCGCCAAAGCCGCCGCCGACCGGATGGTCTTCTTGGATGCAGGACAGATTGTCGAGGAGGAGACGCCAGAGGAACTCTTCAAGAACCCCAAAGAGGAGAGAACGAAGCAGTTCCTCAGCCAGATTCTCTACTAGAAGCGCTCGCGAGAAGTTGAAGCCCTCCTCATGATGAAAGGGCTTTTCTCTTGCTGAGGGGGCACGACGGGAGGCGAACTACTCAAAGCAGTCGTATATGGGCTCGCTCTCAAGGTGGGGTAAGAGCGGATGCTCCTCCATGCAGGCCCGAGCCTTCTCCCTCATAGCCCCCAGGTTTTCTAGGGTATCAAATTCGCTGGTGATCAGATAACTCCGCGGCTTCATGATCGACCTTTTGACCAAGGCGTTCCTGTAGCCGGGCTGCTTCTCCTTCATCGCCTTGATTTCGTTGAATATCCTGAGGGCCTCTTCTTCAAGGCCCTCCTTGACGGTGAAGATGGCCACCTCAACGACCATAGCGCTTCCTCCTTGTCATCTACGCACGGACAGGGCTTATCCCCACTCCCCTTCCGTAGGGGCCTTGGTGGTCTCCCCTACTCATAATCAGAATAGGCAAGGGGCTAGAAGCTCGGGAGTCAGAATTATGGCACCGTCACATGATTGTGAAAGAAAAGTGCGTTTATTGGTTGGTGTGCCCCTGTCATCTAATAGTGAAAAATCTGCGTTGACGACAGTCTTGCCCAATCGTCGAACCTCTTGCACAACAGGTGCAAAATCGCCATCACGACTGACAAGGATCGCAGTGTCGTATTGATTGTCAAACGCATGGACTAGAAGATGCGACGCCAATTGGACATCAACACCTTTCTCTATACGATAGGACTGAACATACTTACAACCACATTCTGGACATGAGTTTTCCCTATCTCTATCCACCAAGCGTCCCCTGTGCACTGTGAAATGAGGTATCGTTTCCAGATTTGCGAAAAACCTTCGCTGAGCCGCGTACTGTTTTGGATCATCATGTTGACGCAATGGAACATTGTAGTAATGGGCATGCACGAGGCGCTTGTCCTCTCCTCCTTGAAGATGCTCGGCCTTCCTGCATAGGAGCTTACAGAAGCAATCATAATGCATTCGATGGCGACCAGTATACTCTTCAAGACCATGATAGAGGTTGCTGCCATCGATAAAGATCATTACCCTGTCCATTTATGACCTACTCCCTATTGCAGTCTTTGATGTTCTTTCGAAATTGACTCTTGACATTCTAGCACAATTGCTTTATAATGTAAATGAATTAAGTCCCCAGCATCGGTTCGCCCATGCTGGGTTAATAAGCTCCCCACCGTCGCTTCGGCCACGGTGGGTTTTTCTACTCTTTACTAGCGGACCTCGTTCGACAGCATAAACTAAGGGCAATTGTACAACCTCTCTACCTCTCCCTCGCCCGCCGCACGCTGTTGCTCTTACATTTGGGGCAACTCCGTTCCTGAGGGTTGTCCTTATCATAGGGGGCGATGAACTCGTGCCCACAACGCAAACATCTGAACTTCGCTTCCTCTGCCATCTTACACCTTCTCCGCTAATACCTGCTTGGTGTACTCTATCTCCTCCGGGGTGACTTTCTTCCTCATCTCCTCCAGCTCGCGCATAGTGCGGGCGAACTTCTGCCCCTCGGCGGCGGAGATCCACTCTAGTTGCAGCCTCTCCGGCCGAATGCTTGCCCTTTCCAACCTGTCCCAGAGCCTTTCCACTCGCCTTTGGGTCCATCGGTTGGCGTTGATATAGTGACAGTCAGCAAAGTGGCAGCCGGAGACGAGGACGATGGGCGCTCCAAGGGTAAAGGCCCTAAGTATGAACCTCTCCCCTGTCCGCCCGCTACACATGGTGCGGATGACCCGGGCGCTAGGAGGATATTGCAGCCGGGAGACGCCGGCCATATCGCCCCCAGCGTAGGAGCACCAATGGCAAGCAAAGACCACGATCTTTTCCTCTGGCCTCTCTCCCAGCATAGCCTCCAGTTGGGCGAAGATCTGCTCATCGCCAAAATGGCGCTGGGTAATGGCTCCTACAGGGCACTCGGCACTACAAGTGCCACAACCGGCACAAGCCGCCTCGATGACCCGAGGGGGGACTTTCCTTTTAGGATCCACATCGACGATGGCTCCATAGGGGCAGACCCGGGCACAACGGCCACAGAAGTTGCAAAGGTCATAATCGATGATGGGGGTGATAGCCTCTATGGGTATCTTATCCTGGTTGAGGATGATCTGAGCCCTAGCGGCGGCAGCGCTGGCTTGGGTGACGCTCTCCTTGATATCCTTGGGCCCCTCAGCGCAACCGGCTAAGAAGACCCCTCGGGTGGAGGTATCCACCGGCTTCAGTTTAGGGTGGGATTCCAAGAAGAAGCCATCCGTCGTCCGCGAGAGGCTCAAAAGTTGTTGTATCGTCTTGCTATCCTCTCGGGGCTCTAGCCCCACAGAGAGGACGAGCATATCCAACTCGTGCTCTTCCAGTCGGCAGGCGGTGGTGTTCTCTACCGTCACCAAGAGGTTCCTCGTCTGCGGGTCCTCTTTCACCTCCCCGGGGAGCCCCCGCACGTATCTCACCCCGGCGTCCTTGCTCCGCTTATAGAGATCCTCAAACCCCTTGCCAAAGGCCCGCATATCCAGGTAGAAGACGGTGATATCTATTTCAGGGTAATGGTCCCGTAGAAGCAGGCTATCTTTCACCGTGTTCATGCAGCATATGTTGCTACAGTAAGGGTTGCCCCTCCGCTCGGCGCGGGAGCCTACACATTGTATAAACCCTATCCGTTTCAGCATCTTTCCATCGGTGGGACGGGCAAAATGGCCCTCAAGGGGCCCCCCGGAGTCTATCAGCCGCTCGAACTCCAAGGTGGTGATCACATTCTCGAAACGGGTGTAACCATACTCATCCAAGGGGGTGGGGTCGTAGACCTCCATACCCACGGCCACGATGATGGTCCCCACTTCCAACTCCACGATCTGGTCCTTCATATCGAAATCGATGCAACCCTTATCGCACTTCTCGGCACACTTACCACAGGCGATGGGCTGAACCCCCAGGCACTCCTCGATATTGATGATATAAGAAGAGGGCACGCCCTGAGGGAAAGGGATGTAGATGGCTCGACGGGAGGAAAGGCCCATCTGATACTCATCGGGCCTTATCACCGGGCAGACCTCAACGCAGTCGCCGCAAGCGGTACACTCCTCCTCATCGACGTAGCGGGCTTTCTTGCGCACCTTAACCTTGAAATTACCTACATAGCCCGATACCTCCTCCACTTCACTATAGGCCAGGAGTTTTATCCTCGGATGTCGACCGACATCCATCATCTTAGGGCCCAGGATTCATATGGAACAATCCATGGTGGGGAAGGTCTTATTGAGTTGGGCCATCTTCCCCCCGATGGAAGGTTCTTTCTCCACCAGGTATACCTGATGACCGGCGTCAGCCAGATCCAAGGCCGCCTGGATTCCGGCCACTCCCCCGCCGATAACCAGAGCCGCCTTGGTAACCGGGACCTCCATCTCTACCTGGGGTTCCAGAAGCCGGGCCCTGGCGACGGCGATTTTGACGATATCTTTCGCCTTGGCTGTAGCCGCCTCCCTATCGTGGAGATGGACCCAACTGCATTGCTCCCGGATATTGGCCATCTCCAGGAGATAGGGGTTGAGGCCCACATCAGAGATGCATTTTCGGAAGGTGGGCTCATGGAGTCGGGGGGTGCAGGAGGCGACGACCACACGGTTCAAGTGGTGTTCCACAATGGCCTTCTTTATCTCTTCCTGGCCCGGGTCGGAGCAGGTGTACCTGTTTCGCACCGCCAGGGCCACACCAGGCAGCCTCTCCGCGTAATCTCGTACCGCCTCGCAATCCACCGAGCCCGCTATGTTGAGCCCACATTCGCAGACGAAAACCCCGATCCTCACTTCATCCTCGGGCAACCCTATCACCTCCTTTCCCAGCGGCCTATAGAGCGTTGGCCGCCAAAACCACCAGATCTTCCACCTCTATCCGAGCCTCTTGACCTACCTTCTCATCACTCATAGCGCATCTGAAATGTATCTGGCACTTGGGGCAGGCGGTGATCAGAAGCTCTGCGCCGGTGGCTTTGGCCTCCCTGAGTCGTTCCACCTGAATCTCCTTATTGTCAGCCCCACAGTTGGTCCAACAACTGGTGCCACAACACAACGCCTGGGCCCTGTTTCTCTCCATCTCCACCAGTTCCACCCCCGGCAGGGAGACGATAACCTGGCGAGGTGGCTCATATAGGCCGGAGAAACGGCCCAGACGACAGGGGTCTTGATAAGTGACTCGCTTAATCGGCTTTCTACTCGCCTTCAGCCCAGGCAACTCCTGCGCGAGCAACTCAGAGATATGGATTACCTCCGCCTTCAGCCCGCCCACATAGCGGGGATACTCCACCGCCAAAGTATGGTAACATTCGGCGCAGGAGGTAACCACCCGCTGGGCTCCGCTCTCTTCGATAGTTTGCAGGTTGAGTTCAGCCAAGCGACGGAAATTGTCGATATCCCCCTCCCAGAGGAGGTCGTGGCCGCAACAACGCTCGTTTTCTAGCACCATGGGGGTGATACCCAAGCGGTTGAGCGCCTTCACCGTGCTCCGAGCGATCTTATGGCCTGGAAGGTCTAAATCCTGGAAGATGACCTCAAGGTATGGGAGACAGCCCACGAAGTAGAGGGTATCCGATCTCTCCACCACTTCGAGCCCCCGCTTGAGCCAACCTAAGCGCTTCTGCTTCAAGTCCTTGGTCATCATCCGCATCAGGGTCTGGAGCGCTCCGCCATGGGCGCACTCTCCGCTCTGGCCACCCTTCCAGGCCTGAGTTCGCAAATGCCGGATAAACTCCGCATAGGCCACATCGCTTTGACACCTCTCGCTGCAGGCCCCGCAGGTTAAGCAAGACCAGAGAAGCCGATCATGGGCCAAGTCGCCTCCCCACAACGCTCTCTCCACCGTCAGACGGGGAGAGTAAATGGAGTTAAGCCTGGCTAAAGGACAGACGGCGGTACATTTGCCGCATTCCAGGCAACGATAGGCGTGGGTCTCTTTAATCGCTTTCTCCATCTCCATCGGCTTAGACCCTCCGGACGAACCTCTTTACCTTCTGGGCGAAGAGCCGCCCATCGCCAAGGGGTATCGAATCCAGGCGCAGCCTTTTCTTATTTATGCCCAGGAGGCCCAGCAAAGCCTGCGTCCTCTTAAATAAATCCTCGGCCCCTTCGGACCGGTGTTCGCACTCCCCTGGCGGGCAGCCCAGCATTAATACCCCCGCCGCTCCCAACTCGAACGCTTTCAAGATCAGACCCGAGTGCAGCCTCCCCAGACACTGCAAGCGGATTAGCCTCACATTTGGCGGATAGGATATGCCTTGCAACCCCGCCATCTCCGCCCCGTTGTAGGCCTTCCAGTTGCAGGAGAAAACGATCACCTTGGGCTCAGGGTTCGGCGAGGCCAAGAGAGCCTCCAAGGTGACCTCCAACTGACGGTCGCTAATATGACCCGCGGTGACGGCTCCCGAGGGGCAAAGGGCAGCGCAGGCCCCGCAGCCGGTACAGAGAGAGAGATCCACCTGGGCGATAAGCCGCTCTCCATCCTCCCGAACCTTAATCGCCTCGGCTGGGCAGACCTCCTCACAGGTTCCACACCCTCGACAACGCCAGGCCTCCACTTGAGCCTTAGGTAAAGGCACTGTCATCAACCTGGCTCGAGCCACGGCGGAGGCGACCAGGTCTTTCGCCTTCTCCGTCGCCAGTTCAGGTTCGTCACCATGGACAAGAGCACAATGCTCCCTGATATTCACGAACTCGAAGAAAGAAGGCGATCTCAAGAGATTGACTTTAGAGCGAACCCTCTGGTAGGAGCAACTATAGCAGATCTGATCCAAAGAGCAGCAGGAACAGGCGGCCAAGACAGCCTGGTGCAGGTTATGAGCGGTTATGGCCCCATGTATGCTTTCCGCTCCCTCGATGAGGCAAGCGTAAGGGATCTCCTGAGTGTGCACGACCCCCGGCAGGCTAATAGCCTCCCGGCATACCTCGGCCACATCTATCACCTCCCCGATACGACCACCACAAGGGCAAACAAAAACCCCGACCCTGGGCTCGCCATCCAACCGCCAATCCCTTTCCTCTAGAGGGAGACGAAGGGTCAGAGGAGGGGGGGTAGGAAGAGAGGGGGCATTAATGGTCTCCGGGGGTAGGGAGAGATCTTCCAACTCGTGGGCATCGGCCAACAAGATAGAGCCCACCTGTACCTTTAACTCCAGAGGCCTCTCTTCGTGATTGATGGCTCCCGTCTCGCAGGCTATCTCGCACTCTAGACACTCGCTACAGAGACCACAACTGAGACATCGCTCCGCCTCGGCTCGGGCCTGTTCCTCGGTGAAGCCCAACTCCACCTCCCGGAAACTCCTCTTGGCCTTAGAAGGGGGCAGGGTGGCTATTTGAGCCCTGGGTCGGCGGGAGGCGAGGCCCAGGCTTAATCTCTGGGCTATCTCCTCCTCCGTCAACTCCACCTTCGGAGGCAAGAAGGGTTCCCCTCTCAGTCTCTCGCCCCGAAGATAGCGATCGATAGAGCGAGCGGCCCGATGGCCAGCGGCGATAGCGTCCACCACAAAGGCGGTGCCCGTCACCGCATCTCCCCCGGCGAAGACGCCCGGTTTCTCTGTGGCCAGCGTCTTGGGGTCCACGGCGATGGTCCGCCTCAAAGTTACCTCCAACCCACCATCTGAGAGGAAGCCTAGATCTGGGTCTTGACCGATGGCGAAGATAACCGTATCGCAAGGGAGCAGATGCTCCGAGCCGGGGCGGGTCTCCAAAGTCAGACGCCCATCCTCGTCGAACTCCATAAAGGTCACATCCAAGCACTGGACCCCGGTTATCCGGCCCTTAGTGTGGACTATCTCTTTGAAAGCCCGGGAGGGGTGAATTACGATCCCTTCTGCTTCGGCAGCCTCAATCTCCCAAGGGTAAGCGGGCATCCCCTCCCTGCTCTCTAGACAGGCCATCTCTACCCTTTTGGCGTCCAGACGGAGTGCGGTGCGAGCCACATCGATAGCCACGTCCCCTCCGCCCAAGACCAGGACCCTCTCCCCCAGTTCTACCTCCTGGCCCAGGTTCACCCGGCGTAGGAAATCAGTGTTCACCAGCACTCCGGGCAGATCGGCCCCCGGAATAGGCAACTTCCGACCCCGATGGGCTCCCAGGGCCAGAAATAGGGCCTCATACTCTTCCAGGAGGCCGCCGATATCCTCCACACGGCTGTTCAGTTTCAACTCTATACCCAGAGCCAAGATCTCGTCGATCTCTCGTTCTATTAACTCGGGGGGCAAGCGGAAGGAGGGGATTTCCACCCGCATCATCCCCCCTGGAACGGGAAGGGCTTCAAAAACAGTGACTCGGTAACCCAAGAGGGCCAACTCCCGGGCCGCGGTCAGCCCAGCGGGGCCGGAGCCCACCACGGCCACAGGAGGCCCCTCAGCCAGGGGGGCTTTCAGTGGGGCGGTCTTCCCCTTAGCGTAGGCCCAATCGGCCACGAACCTCTTGAGGGCCCTGACGGAGACCGACTCATCCACCCTTTGACGGCTGCATTCATCCTCGCAACGGTGATCACAAACCCGGCCACAAATGGAGGGGAAAGGGTTCTCCTCCTTGATAGCCCGCCAGGCCTCCTCATACCGTCCCTCCCTGATGAGGGCTATGTAACCTGGGGCTCGTTGGTGGATGGGACAGGCAGCGCGGCAGGGGGCTGTTCCTCGCTTCTCGATGACATAGGCGGCAGGCACAGACTTGGTGTAAGGGGGGTGGATCGCCCTACCATCAGACCCCCTCCCTATTCTCACTGGGCAGTTGGGCTCGCAACGACCGCAGGCCGCACACCTCTCCTCGTCCACATAGCGGGGATGACGTAATAGAGTGACCGAGTAGTTCCCTTCTCGCCCCTCGACGGTGGTCACTTGAGCATTGGTCAGAAGGGTGATCTGAAGATGAGAGGCAGCGGCTAGAAGTTCGGGGAGGAGTGGGGGTTCTACAGGCAGGAGGTTCCCCAAGGGCGCTTGGCCTAAGGAGGGGGCCCGGGTGACCAAGTGCACCCTTTGACCCTCTTGGGCCAACTTTAGAGCAACTCTGGCCGCAGCGACATCGCCGCCGATGACTAGGCTGCTCTGCCTATGCTCTTCTTGCCACTCCATCGCTTTGAGTTAATCCCCACCGATTACCGGCTTCGTCGTCAGGTCTTGATAGAGCGCTCTCTCTTATCAGCGGCCAGTCGCTTCCCATACTCGTAGCCTCGCTCAAAGGCCTGGAGGTTTAGATCTTCCGTCCCCTTGGGCACCAAGGAGAGGATAGAGCGTTTCACAGCCTCGACCGAGATGGCTCCCGTGAGCGCGGCGAAAGAACCCAACATCACTATATTGGCTACGATCCTGCGCCCTACCTCCTCCGCCAGCCGGGTGGCTGGGATGGCGAAAACATCTCTCTTCTTCGAGCGTCTAGGCAGAACAGGCACTAGATCGGCATCCACTAAAAGCATCCCCCCCTCGGCCACTTCGCTAGCGTACCTATCATACGCCTCCTGTGACATCACCACCATCACCTGAGGTTTGAGGACCAGAGGATGGAGGATCTCCTCTTCGGATATGATTAGGTCAGCGCTGCAAGCCCCTCCCCGGGACGCCGGCCCATAACTTTGGGTGAGGACGGCGTTTTTTTGGTCGAAGAGCACGGCAGCCTGACCGATAATCTGGCCAGCCAGAATGATCCCCTGTCCACCGAAGCCGGCTAACTTGACCTCCAGCCGTTTCATGAAGGCTCTCCCTCCACTCTCGCCTGAATCTCCTTTTGAAAGTCCAGGTAGGTAGGCTTCTCGATATCGATGAACTTACCCACGATTATCTTGCCCCTCAAGTCTATATCCGCCTTTCGAGGATCAAAGCCATGAACGATCTCTGAGGACTCCTGGTAGGATTTCATCATATCCAACCCCTCGCCCAACCTGTTCATCCGGTCGAAGTAGGTGGGGCAAGGGGAGATCACCTCCACGAAACTGAACCCCTCTTTAAGAAGCGCCTCGGTAAGAGAGCGTTCCAGCCGTCGCACATGCAGGGTGGTCCAGCGGGCGACATAGACCGCCCCGCTGGCAGCAGCTAAGTAGGGAAGATTAAAGGGGTGCTCGCTATTACCATAGGGCGAGGTAGTCGTCTTAGCCATCGCCGGGGTGGTGGGGCCAACCTGTCCCCCGGTCATTCCATAGTTAAAGTTATTAACACAGATGACAGTCATATCTATATTGCGGCGGGCAGCATGGATGAAATGATTCCCCCCGATGGCGATGAGATCCCCATCGCCGCTGAAGATCACCACCTTCAGTTCCGGATTGGCTAACCTTAGCCCCGTAGCGAAGGGGATGGCCCGACCGTGGGTGGTGTGAAAGGAATCGAGTTTAATATACCCTGCCGCCCTGCCCGCGCAACCTATGCCAGATACGATGGCCACCTTATCCCAGGGGAGCCCTGACTTCTCCAGAGCGCCGATGAAGCAGTTGAGGGCGGTCCCTATCCCGCACCCTGAACACCAGATATGAGGCAGTCTCTCCTCCCGTAAGAGGCTTTCCCGAGGGTGCTTAAGGGGTATCACGGTAGGCTTTTCGACCTGGCTCATCTCGCTGCCTTTCTGATAGCCTTCAATATATCCTCGGGCTCATGAAGGCCTCCGCCCATGTGGTTAAGGGGGATCACCTCCGCTCTTCCGCCAGCGGAACGTTCCACTTCCAAGGCTATCTGTCCATAGTTTATCTCGGGCACGACGAAAGCCTTCACCTTACTAGCGACCTCCCTTACCCTCTCCTCGGGAAAGGGCCAAACGGTCAACAATTTCAACATCCCGGCCTTTATCCCCTCTCTCTTGGCCAACTCGACCGCCCAAAGACCCACCCGTGCCGAGATCCCGTAGGAACAGACTATCACCTCCGCCCCCTCTACACCCTTCTCCTCTAACCTAATGATATCTTTCTTATGGCCTCGGATCTTCTCCACCAAGCGGCGTACCAACCTCTCCTGGGTGACCTCATCGGTGACCGGATACCCCCGCTCATCATGGGTGAGGCCAGTGACATGGATATGGTAACCCTCTCCCACGTTAGCCATGGGGGGGACCAAATCCTCATCGGGTGGGAAGGAAGAGCGGTCACCAGGGGGAAATTCTGGCTTGCGTCGAGGGAAGCAGGGGACCTCCTCAGGGATGGTCACCCGCTCGGTCATATGCCCCACTACCTCGTCAGCCATTACCAATACCGGAGTGCGGTATTTCTCAGCCAAGTTGAAGGCCCTCACGGTGAGATCAAAGAACTCTTGAGGTGAACTGGGCGAGAGAGCGATGATCTCGTACACGCCGTGAGTGCCCCACCGCGCTTGCATCATATCCCCCTGCCCTACCAGGGTAGGCAGCCCGGTAGAGGGACCTCCCCTCTGCACATTGACCAGAACACAGGGCGTCTCGGTCATGATCCCCAATCCCAGGTTCTCCATCATCAGGCTGAAGCCGGGGCCTGAGGTAGCGGTCATGGCTCGGAGGCCGCCCCAAGAGGCTCCCAAAATGGCATTCATGGAGGCTATCTCATCTTCCATCTGGATGTAGACGCCACCCAGTTGGGGCATCCGTTCCGCCATCCGTTCCGCTATCTCCGTGGCCGGGGTAATGGGGTAGCCAGCAAAAAAGCGACAGCCGGCAGAGAGAGCACCCTCCGCGCAAGCGATGTCGCCACTCATGAAGAACTCCCCCCTCGGGATCCTCTCACTCATGGGGCTCTTCTTCCTTCCCATCCCGAGGCAGGGAGTAGATAGCGAATTCGGGGCAGATCACCTCGCAAAGGCCACAATTGGTGCAAGCCTCCTCATTTTGGGGGTAAGGGGGGTGGTATCCTTTAGCGTTGAACCCCTCTGAGGCCGCCAATACCCCTACCGGGCAAAACTCGATACAGAAGTTGCACCCCTTACACCGCTCCTCTATGACATAAACCCTGCCCCGGGGGACCTTGATCCTCTCAACATCTAGAGGCTTTCTCCAGTACTTCACCTTTTCTTCCTAGACGAATAAGCCAGGTATATCACCCTGGCAAAATCAGCCTTATCTGGTGGTCTTAACTCATGATGATAGTGATAGTGTTCACTTAGATATTTTACCACCGCCATCCGCTTTTGACAACCCCTAACCGCTCCTCTAGAATAGGTCGCAGGTAAGGTAGCGAGGAGGTTGTCATGCAAGAGCGAAGGGTTGGAGCAGAAACCCTGCGCTACTTCTGCTAGCAGGTTTTTGAGAGACTGGATATTCCCGAGGAAGACGCGGCCATCACGGCTGATGTCTTAGTGGCCGCCGACCTAAGAGGGATCAATTCCCACGGAGTCGCCCGCTTGAAACGGTATGTAGATAGTCTACGTACTGGCAGAATGATAGCCAACCCTAGCGTCCAGGTGATAAAGGAGACCCCCTCCACCGCTCTCATCGACGGAGGAGGCGGTTTGGGCCAGCCGATAGGGGTGCGAGCCATGAGGCTGGCTATCGAGAAAGCCAGGGAAGCGGGGGCTGGTTTCGTCGCCGTCCGAAACTCTAACCATTACGGCATCGCCGGATATTACGCTATCATGGCTTTGGACTCCGATTGTATAGGGGTCTCCATGAGCAACGCCTCTCCCTTGGTTGTACCCACCTTCGGGAGGAAGGGTGTCTTGGGTACGAACCCCATCAGCGTTGCAGCCCCCGCTGGCCAAGAGCGACCCTTCGTGTTGGACATGGCTACTAGCGTAGTCCCCCGCGGGAAATTGGAACTCTACCATCGCCTGGTGAAGCCCCTCCCTGAGGGCTGGGCCATCAATGAAAGAGGAGATGCAAGCACTGAGGCAGGAACGATCCTGAATGAACTAAGCGAGCGGTTAGGAGGGGGAATCCTCCCTCTGGGAGGAGAGGGAGAGGAGTTGGGCGGCCATAAGGGGTACGGCCTGGCACTGATGGTGGATATCCTGAGCGGTGTCTTAAGCGGTGGAGGCTACGCCGATAGAGTGCACCCCAAAGGAGAAGGGGGTAAAATGAAGCCAGGCAACGTTGGCCATTTCTTCGGGGCCCTACTGATAGAAGCCTTCCGCCCCTTGGACGAGTTCAGGGCGGCCATGGATGACCTCATCCGACGCCTCAAACGCTCGGCAAAAGCCGAGGGAGAGAGTCGCATCTATATCCAGGGGGAGAAAGAGTGGGAGATGGAAGAGGAGAGGAGAAAGCATGGCATACCCCTCCACCCCCGAGTAGTAACCATGATGGAGCGAATAGCCGAGGAGTTGAACCTCCCTCTTATTCTTGACAACCCCTGAAGAGTCTATTAAGGTAATGTTAGTAATAGTTATCATAATTGCCATTACTTCTGAAGGACAGGGATAAAATCTCGAGACCTCTATGAAGATCTGACGAAGAAGACGAAGGCTCCCCAGGGCAAGGATATGCATGAGAAACCTGCTCGGTGGGAGGAACCCCACCGTCAGACCCTTCAGGCAGGGTATGACTATCTAAAGAAGACCGGGTTCTGGCTCGACTTTCAAGAACTGGGCTTCGGACCTAGTAGAGCCATCGCGTTGCTCATGGCGTAGCATGAAAGGGCGAATCATAGTTGGGTAACACGATACAAATAGTGGAGGGCGGGCGATGAGAGAGGATAAAGGCGGGCTACCTCAATATGAACTGATCCTCAACCCCACAGACGGCTCAACGACCTCGGAAGGGGCCACCGCCCACGCCATCTACCTAGCCAAAGAGACAGGCGCCGAACTCCTCGTCCTCCATGTGGTGGAGACAACCATCATCTAGTACACGGGCACCCTTTATCAACAGATGGTAGATCGGTTGCGCGAATTCGGAAATGAGGTTCTAAAGAAAGCGCGGAAGAGGAAGGCTAGTGGCCCATTCCATGATGATCGATGGCCACTCAGGGACGGCCATCGTCAGAGTGGCTGAACGAGAGGGGGCTGACCTGATCGTGATGGGAGCCTTGGGGCGGAGCATGGTGGAGAAGGTGCTCGTGGGTAGCATCTCCCAGTACGTAGTCCGCCACGCTCCTTGCGCCGTTTGCCTCGTGAAATAGCCCTAATGATCAAGCCCCTCGTGCCATCGACCTTCTCACAGTGAGGATCCACACCAGGGTTTATGATTTAGACCTCTAATTGATGACATCTACTAGGAGAGGCAAGGTGCGGTGTGGTTAATGACGGCGAGAAAAAGTGGTGAGCTGATGCTCGTTATGCTAAATGGGTGAGCCGTTTTCTGGCGCCTTGTTCACTTTTGCAGGAAAATGTCTCTCGCAGCCTTCTATCTGACAGGGAGAGTAAAGATGAGGATCTTGGATGATCTGATCGCCTCCTTAGAGGAGGACGCGCCGGTGGAAGAGGTGCGCGCCTGCGTCTTCTGGACGGCGGTGGTGAGCAAGCATTGTGGGCTGGCCTCTACCATAAGGGAGGTGGGGCCTCATGGGGAGCGCCGGGTGCGAGAGGTAGGCAGCCTCCACAAGAAGAGCGCCTTAGAGTTGGCCAAATATGTTAGGTCGGACTTCCCCTTGGAAGCCAGCATCGGCATGGCCAGCATCAATTCGCTTTTAGAAGTGGACGAGAGCCGATGTGTGGAACTGAACGCCCGCGATTTCCTATTGGAACGAGGTCAAGATAAGAAAATAGCCTTAGTGGGACATTTCCCTTTCATCGCTAAACTGCGAGGGGTGGCAGAGATCCTTTGGGTGCTGGAGAGGTATCCGGCGAAAGAGGAGTTGCCAGCCGAGGCAGCAGAGGAGGTCCTTCCCCAGGCGGATCTGGTAGCCATCACGGGAACCACTCTGATCAATCACACCTTGGACCATCTCTTATCCCTCTGTCGGCCGGATAGCCTGGTTATGCTCTTGGGCCCCACTACCCCCCTGTCGCCGGTCCTCTTCGACTATGGCTTAGATATCATCTCTGGTACAAAGGTCGTAGATACAAAGGCTGTCTTGCGCTGCATCAGCCAAGGGGCTACCTTTCAGCAGGTAAAAGGAGTGAGGCTCCTCACCTTGGTCAAAGATAAAGGGAGGGTGGGGAGGCCATAGCCCGTGATAACTATCGAAGGAGTGAGGCCTCAGCAAGGAGATCAAAAGATAGGGTCAATAAGGAACCGAAAGGGGGAGTTATGCCTCTGGGAGCCCATATGTCCATCTCCGGGGGGGTGGATAAGGCGATCGACCGAGGACGGGAGGTCGGCTGTGATACGATCCAGATCTTCACCCGAACCCCCCGCCGATGGAAGATGAGGAAGTTCAGCCAGGAAGAGGTTGAGAGTTTTAAGCGCAAGAGGGAAGAGACAGGGATAAACCCCGTCTTCGCCCACGATACCTATCTAATCAACCTGGCTTCTCCAGATGAAGAACTGTGGAAGAGGTCGATCACGGTCTTCGAGGATGAATTGGCCCGCTGTGACGCCTTGGGCCTCCCCTTCCTGGTGGTGCATCCCGGTTCCCATGTGGGGACGGGGGAGGAGGCAGGGCTGGAGCGGATCGCCCAGGCGCTTAGTCTCGCTCTCTCCCACAAACCAGCCTACAAGGCCCAACTCCTGCTGGAGATCACGGCCGGGCAGGGAAGCAACTTGGGGTACAACTTTCAACAGTTGGCCCGACTCATCGAGTTGACGGAGAGCGGCGAAAGGCTGGGGATATGCTTTGATACTTGCCACGCTTTCGTCGCCGGATACGAGATCCGCACCCCTGAAGGGTATGATACGACTTTCGATGAGTTGAACGAACTAATCGGCCTGGAAAGGCTCAAAGCCTTCCACCTCAACGACTCTAAGGGCGATCTGGAAAGCCGCCTAGACCGACACGAGCACATAGGAAAGGGACGATTGGGGCTGGAGCCTTTCCGAATGATCCTCAATGATGAGAGGTTCCAAGGTCTTCCCATGGTCTTAGAGACCCCCAAAGGGCCCGAGATGGAAGAGGATAAAGAGAACCTGAGAGTGCTTCGGAGCCTGAGGGGATGATTTTTCATCTCCCCCCCTTACGGAGATGTTCGCTTAGAAGGAGGAGCCTAGTTCATGTCTATCTACGAGTTTGAAGGCCGACTGCCCAAGATAGGACGAGAGGTCTATATCCACCCTTCAGCCGATATCATCGGACTCGTCACCTTGGGAGATGGTTGTTTCGTGGGTCCCGGAGCCCGGATCCGTGGCGACTACGGGGAGATCATCATCGGACGAGGCACAAGTATCGAGGATAACTGTGTAGTCCACGCTCGACCTGGGGACATCACCCGTATCGGCGACCACGTGACCATCGGCCACGGCTGCGTCATCCACAACGCCACTATCCACGCCTGGGCGGTCATCGGCATGGGGTCTGTGGTGAGCGATTGGGCTGTGGTCGGGGAGTGGAGCGTGGTGGGCGAAGGGGGCGTGGTTAAGCAACGCCAGGAGATCCCCGCTGGTCAGATCGGGGTTGGCGTTCCCGCCAAGATCATCGGCTCCGTCAACGAGGAGTACAAAAGGGTCTGGACAGAGTTCAAAGAGACCTACGTCAACCTAGCCCAAAGGTATCCCCAGGGGTTGAAGCCAGTGAAATGAGAAGCCCAGAGTTCAAAGCGCAACCCATCGGGATAATCCACTCCCCTTACACCGACCCCAAAGAGGTTCCTATCCAAGGCCGCTTCTCGGGAGCGAGGGGAGAGATAGAAGTCTTTCCTGAGTACGAGGAGGGGTTGAAGGATGTTGATGGTTTCTCTCACCTCATCATTCTCTATTGGTTTCACCGCGCAGAGGGCTGTTCCCTCCTGGTGAAGCCCTTTCTGGATGATACCCCTAGGGGTCTTTTCGCCACCCGTTACCCGGCGCGCCCCAACCCCATCGGCCTATCGGTGGTCAGGCTCTTGGAACGGAGAGGAAACATTTTACAGATCGCTGAGGTCGATGTGTTGGACGGGACTCCCCTTCTCGATATCAAACCCTACGTTTCTCAGTTCGACCAACGGGAATCAGCGACCATCGGTTGGCTGACCGGCCGCCTCTAAAAGACGTTTGGTTACAAGAAAGAGCCCCCGGCGCGACGCCTCCAGGGGCTCCCAAGAAGCAATCTATTCAACCCTCTCCAAGCGCACCGCGCAGACCTTATACTCCGGTATCTTAGCCACCGGGTCCAAGGCGGGGTTGGTAAGGATGTTAGCCGCAGCCTCTGCGAAGTGGAAGGGAGCGAAGACCACGCCTTGAGGCACCCGCTTGGTCACCCAAGCCTTGGTCTGAATCTCGCCCCGTCGGCTAGTGAGCTTCACCCGCCCTCCTTCGCTCACGCCCAACTCTGCAGCATCCTCAGGGTTCAGCTCGACATACGCCTCCGGTGATTCCTGCTCCAGTTTGGCGGAACGTCGAGTCATGGAACCGGTATGGAAATGGAAGATGTTGCGCCCTGTGGTCAAGATAAAGGGATATTCCTCGTCTGGCAGTTCCGCAGGGTCCTGGTACTCCACCACATGCATCTTCCCCAGCCCTCGAGTGAACCGCCCCTTGTGCAAGTAGGGAGTACCTGGGTCTTCGGCTGTACGACAGGGCCACTGTAGGAACCCCAATTCCTCCAAACGCTGATAGCCCACCCCTCCATATAGAGGGGTAACGCTTGTGAGCTCATCCATGATCTTTGCTGGTGATTCATAATCGAAGCCCGAGGCCCCCATGCGCTGAGCCAACTCGCAAATAATCACCCAGTCGGCCTTGGAGTCCCCGAGGGGCGGGATAGCCTGGCGTACCAACTGGATACGCCGATCCGTACCGGTGAAGGTACCACCCTTCTCTGCATAGGAGCAGCCCGGCAAAACCACATCCGCCAACTGCGCCGTCTCGGTCAGGAAGATATCCTGCACCACGAGAAAGTCGAGGTTCTTCAGTCCCTCTACCACATGATGGCTATCGGGGTCGGAGAGTACCGGGTTCTCTCCCATGATATACATAGCCTTGACCCGCCCTTGAGCGGCGGCGTCAATCATCTCCACCACCGTGAGCCCCACCTTATCGGAGAGACCCGTCACGCCCCAGGCCTCCTCAAACTTCTGCTTGAACTCAGGGTTCACCACTGCCTGATAACCGGGATAGACGTTGACCAGGGCCCCCATATCGCAAGCACCCTGCACATTGTTCTGACCTCGCAGAGGGTTAACCCCGGTCCCTGGCCATCCCAGGTTGCCCGTGATCATGGCTAGGTTGGCACAAGCCTTAACGTGATCCACACCGCTGGTGTGTTGGGTGATGCCCATGGCATAGACGATCGCTGCCCGCTCCGCCTGGCCGTACATCAGCGCCGCCTGCCTCAATTCCTCCTGAGGGATGCCACTGATACGCTCCACCACATCTGGGGTGTATTTGGCCACCGTCTCCCTCACCTCCTTGAACCCTTCAGTGCGGTTGGCGATGAACTCCTGATCGGCTAACCCCTCGTTGATGATGATGTTCATCATGCCGTTTAGCCAGGCCACATCACTACCGGGCCGCTGGCGTAACCACAGGTCACCGTTGAGGGACATCTGAATGCGGCGTGGATCAGCCACGATCAGCTTTGCTCCTCGCTCCTCATGCGCTCTCAGTATGCGGGTGCCGATGATCGGATGCTGCTCTGTAGTGTTAGACCCGATGATCAGGATGCAGTCCGCCTCCTCCAGGTCGGGGATGGAATTGGTCATCGCCCCACTGCCAAATGATGCGGCCAGACCGACCACAGTGCTGGAGTGTCAAAGACGGGCACAGTGGTCCACATTATTGGTGCCCAGGACGGCGCGAGTGAACTTCTGCAGAAGATAGTTCTCCTCATTGGTGCATTTGGCCGAGGATAGCACCGCCAAGCTGTCGGGACTGCACTTGTCCCTGAAGAAGGCGAATTTATCCGCGATGAGACCGTAGGCTTCATCCCAACTAGCCTCACGAAATTGCCCATTTTCCTTGATCAGCGGTTTGGTAAGCCTGTCGGGATGGTGGACAAAAGCGTGGGCGTTCCACCCCTTGATACAGAGAGCTCCCTCGCTTACAAGATGACCCTTGACAGGAAGGGTGCCCACCACTTTTCCATCCAGCACTTGCAGATACAAACCACAGCCGGTTCCACAGTAAGGACATGTTGTTAAGACATTTCGATATTCCATCTTAGCTTTCCACCTCCATCGGCAGAACCAGGGGAGGTTGCGCCTCAAGGTCGACCCCTGGCTCGTAACCGAACATCTCTCCCACCTCCTCACGGATGAGGGTATATAAAGTCGTCAAGGGGATATGAGCAGGACAGGCGAGTTCGCATTCGCGGCAACCCACGCATTTGCCCGCCGTGTGCATGGCCCTAATGAGATAAAAAGTGGGAAAAGGCGGTGGCACTTTCCCCGCGTCCACCCATAGATCATTCTCCAGAGTGCACTCCGGGCAGAAACACTGGGGGCAAGCGTTGCGACAGCCATAACACTTGATGCACTTATCGAACTGGCTGCGCCAAAACTCCAGCCTCTCGGCCATATCTTTCTGCCGTAACTCTTCCGTCAGTTTGTTAACCACAGGTTCGGTTCTCACACCGACGTGGGTATCAATAAGCACGCTGGGATAGGGCTTCGCGCAGCGGCACTCCTCCGCCTCCTCCGCAGTGCAGGCCAGGCCGATGACCCTAATCCGCTCCAGATCTATCTGGTTTCGCTTGGCCATCTCGATGAGGCCCCGCTCCTCGCAACCCCGACAGACTATGCCCAGCTTGGCCTCGGGATGCGCTGTCTGAATGAGGCGCAGGATGGCAGGCGTGGGGTATTTAGGAGAGATGGTCAGTTCATCTAGTTCCTCTTTGTCACGGAAGAGATATGGTGCTACCAATCCTGAGGTTTTCCGCAGCGCTATCACCCCATCCATCTTGTCTAACGCGTCATCTACCACTTTTCTCAAAGGTTCCAATCTGTTCATCTTATCACCTGCTTTATCGATGGTAACTGTCGAATCGTTTCCGTGAACTCGTCAACTAGGTGGGCGAAACGCTCCCCCTCCGACGCGGAGACCCATTCCAGCCGCAGCCGCTCGGGCTCAATGCCCGAGAACTCTAGAATGCCTTTTAGCACCGGGATACGCTTGGCGGTACGATGGTTACCGTTGATAAAATGGCAATCGCCGAAGTGGCAACCCAGTACCAATACCCCATCGGCTCCCTCTCGAAAGGTGCGCAAGATCAGTTCCGGCGAGACCCGTCCGGAGCAGAGCACCCGGATGATGTTGACATTTGGTGAGTACTTGATACGCGAGGTGCCGGCCAGGTCAGCGCCAGGGTAACTACAATAGGTGCACGCATAGGCCACAATCTTAGGTTCGTACACTAGGCCACCTCCAACTCCATGAGTGCCCCCTGCATCTCAGCCACCAACTGCTCATCGGTGAAATGCGGGAGCGTAATCGCCTTGGGGAGACAATGCCCCACGCAGGTACCACACCCTTTGCATAAAGTCTCGCTCACCTGAGCCTTCCCCTCCACTAATTCTATTGCTTTGTAAGGACACGCCAGAACGCACTCTCCACAGCCGGAACAACGCTCCTCATCGACCTGGGCGATGAAAGGCTCCAGAGTCACCTTACCTTTGTCCATCATAGCCAAGGCCACCACCGCTGCGGCCCCTGCCTGGGCCACCGTATCGGGTATGTCTTTGGGTCCCTGGCAAGTGCCGGCGATGAAAACGCCGTCCGAAGCGGTTTCCACCGGAGCCAACTTGGGGTGTTTCTCCAGGAAGAAGCCATCTGCACTCCGACTGAGGCCAAATATGTGGGCCACCTCCGCCGCATCATGACGTGGTTCCAGACCAGCGCTCAGGACGACCATATCCACCGGTATCTGGACTAGGCGGCCCAGATTAGCATCCTCAGCCTTGACCAACAAGCGGCCATCATGGGGAACCACCTCAGCCGCTTTGCCTCGGATGAAAACAACCCCCTCCTTTTGTAGCCGCTCGTAGAACTCCTCGTACCCCTTACCAAAGGCACGCATGTCAATGTAGAACTGGTAAACTTGCGCCTTGGTCGCATCCTTAATCAGATGCGCCAACTTAAGGGAATACATGCAGCAGACCCGCGAACAATACCTGTTGTAGTTCTCATCACGGCTACCGATGCAGTGCAGGATAGCCACGGCCTCTGGCTCACGGCCGTCCTTCAGCACGATCCTGCCGCCTGTTGGTCCGCTGGCGTGCGCGAGCCGCTCAAACTGCATGCTGTCTAGGACATTGTCGCATCTACCGTAGCCGTATTGGGTGGTTCGGGAGCAATCGAACAGGTCAAAGCCGGTGGCGACAATAATCGTCCCCACCTCCAACTCCACTATTTCATCTTCCTGCTCGAAATCGACAGCACCGCGGGGGCAGAGTTTCTGGCAGGCCCCACACCTCCCTCTCTGGAACCAAATACAGTTCTCGGTATCTATTACCGGAACCCTGGGCACCGCCTGGGGGAAAGGTATGTAGATCGCCTTACGAGTACCCATCCCAGCCTCGAACTCGCTGGAGATGCCCTTGGCTGGGCATTTCTCCTGACACAACCCACAGCCAGTGCAGAGTTCCTCATCCACATAACGGGCCTTCTTCCGAACCCTGACCTTGAAATTACCCACGAAACCCGAAACCTCTTCAACTTCGCTATAGCTCAGGATCTCGATGTTTTCATGCTGTCCCACGGACACCATCTTGGGGGTGAGTATTCAAGCGGAACAGTCCAGGGTGGGGAAGGTCTTATATAGTTGAGCCATATAGCCGCCGATGCTGGGCTCCCTCTCCACCAAGTACACTTTCTTGCCTGCATCGGCGATGCGTAGGGCGGCATCTATGCCAGCGATACCTCCGCCTACGATCAGCGCGGCGGGCTGAATAGGGACCTCCTTAACCTGTAAAGCCTCATGATGCGCCACCCGGTACACCGCAGCGGCCACCGCGCGCTTGGCCCTCTCTGTCGCCTTATCTTTATCCTCCGTGACCCAAGAGGCTTGCTCGCGGATGTTGGCCATCTGGAAGAAGAAGGGGTTCAGCCCCGCATCCTCACAGGCTCGCCGGAAAGTGATCTCGTGCATCAAGGGGGAGCAAGAGGCCACAACCACCCTGTTCAACCCCAGCTCTTTGATCTCTTGCTTCACCAGATCCTGACCGGGGTCAGAACACATATATTGGTAGGTCCGAGAGCTCACCACCCCCGGCAGTCCGGCGGCGAACTCCGCTACCTCTTCCACATCCACCGTGGCCGCGATGTTTGTGCCACAGTGACAGATGAAAACCCCTATCCTCGGTTCATCATTCACCAGCCCATACCTCCTAAATATGAATTTCAAGCGTTATGCATCGATTCCAGAACCAGTTCGCTTATGTCCAGGGCCCTCATCCTTACCTTGGCCTGGCGGGCCCCAGTGAGCAAGGTGCGTTTGCACTGCTGGCAGGCGGAAACGACCGCCGAAGCTCCCGTCTCCTGAGCCTGCTGCATGCGCAGCACGCCAACCTGGCCCGTCACTTCCCGGTCCGACATCTCAACGTCGCCCCCGCCACCACAACAGATGGCGTTCTCCCCATAGCTAACCATCTCCCTGAACTCAAGCCCCGGAATGCTATTCAGGATGGCGCGCGGGGCATCATAAACCCCGCTCTTCCGCCCCAGGTCACAAGGATCATGGTAGGTCACTATCCTCTCCACCGGACCCAGTTGTATTTTGCCCTCCTCGATCAGGCGAGAAAGGTACTCGGTGGCGTGTAGGATTTCCAAATCAGGGGGCAATTCCAAGAATTGTGGGTAGATATGCTTCCAGGCATAGTAGCAGGAAGGACAAGTGAACACCAGCTTTCTTGAACCCAGTTCCTTCACCCACTCCACATTATGGATCGCCAACTCCGAAACCAGGTCCTTCATCCCTGCGCCATACAGAGGGTAGCCGCAGCACCACTCCTGACCGCCCATGGTGGTGAAATCAACCCCGGCCCCCTCGAAGATCTGGACCAGCGCCTGGGGTATGCTGTAAGCCTGGGGGTAGAAGGCAGAGACGCATCCCACAAAGTAAAGAACTTCGGCTCCCTTTTCCGCCTCGATGTTCGGCGGTATATGTTCCAGGTTCTCCGCCCAGATCAGGCGGGTCATGTTATCGTCGCCGGAGATATTGTGGTTTGTAGTCACCGTTTCTCGCAGGATACCGATACCGTCAGGTACCTGCAACCCTTCATTGACGACGTACTCTTTGAGCATCAGCATCGTCTCGGTCAGGTCAATGCCTCGTGGACAGCGCACGGTGCAGGCCTTACAGGTAGTACAAAGCCAGAAGGTGCGGCTATTGACCACTTCATCCTTCAGCCCCAACCGGATCATCTGCCACAACTGCCGAGGCGTATAATCCATGGCGTAAGCCGTGGGACAGGAGGCCGAACAGGTGCCACACTGGATGCAAGTACGCAACTCCTCCAGGTCCGGCGTGACCTTTTCCCCAAACTCGAAGTCCAATTCTCGAGTGGTCAAATCCAAAACGTCTGTGATCATAGATATTTACCCTCCTCTATCGGTTCCCTCGCCCTCCGAGCAAGATCTCTACCCACTCCACAGGGATAAGCCTCACCGCATCCAGGCCATGGATTTTTCGCAATTCGTTTATCTCCTCACCGATAGGCAAAGCATAGCCGGATTGGAGAACGTTTGTGAAATTGGCCACATATCCTGCCGGAGGCTCTTCCTCTCGCTTTTTCACCATCATAATGGCATGAATATCCACCCCCTGAGGACACACCTCCTGACAACGCCAACATGAGGAACATAGCCAACTGGAATAATCCTCATCTCCGCTGAGGAAGGAGGTGATGGAATGGGCACCCATCCTCTCTACGATGCACACTTCACGGCACAGGCCACATTGGGTACAACCCTCCAACAAAGCATCCAGGCGCCTATTCCTCACGCTGAGCCCTCCAGAAGCTTTCCGAGCATCACGGGCCCGATGCCCAATTCAGCAGGGTCAATATCCATAGCCAGGCCCAGCAACTGAGGCAGGGTCAGCACCGCCATCATTGATTCTAGACTTCGCCGCCTGATGAGGCTCTGAAACCGCTCCAGCAACAGTTGGCAGTTACCGCAAGCATCTATCAATACATCTGCCTTGGCCGCCGACCCCAACTTCCGTTGACCCGCCTCAAGGGCCAGTTCCTCATCCACCAGATACAGGGTAGAGCCGCAACAATCGTACTCCCCCTCGTAAGTTAGCACCTCCGCCCCGGTCAACTCCACGATTCGCCGCATGGCTTGGGGCTTCAGAGGATCGTCGAAACCAAGGATTTCGTGAGGTCGGAAGGCCTGGCAGGGGTATGTCAGCGCGACCTTCAATGACAACTCAGTCCTGATTTTCTCCCTCAGGGCTTCCAGGTGCTCGCTGAGCACCTGCACCAGGTGTTTGACCGTCGTCTTTCTTTCGCTATGCAATCCAATCTTACCCAGTCTATCATTCACCTGATGGCGAAGGGAGGGATCTCCCAAAGCCAGATTGGCCCGCAGTAAAGTGTTGGTACAGTTACCGCAAAGAGTTAGTATATCCAGTCCCATCCTCTCGGCCAGACTGAGGTTGTAAGCCGCAAGGTAAAGCCACTCATCTGTAAAAGACTCCAGAGGAGCGCCACAACAGGCAGCGTAGGGAATATCCTCCAAATCGATGTCCAGTTCCCTCAGCACCCTTTTGGCGGCCTTCTCATATTGAGGCATGCACTGAAGGATGAGACAACCTGGGAAGAGCGCTTTCCTCTTCAAAGGTCAGCCAATCACCACCTTGGCGAAATCGGCCGGCTCGACTCCTGGAGATTCTATGTTATACTTCTCATAAAACTGGATTAT